>ERZ791872.1140-NODE-1140-length-18545-cov-3.046241_pt1 | contig 18545 bp, 17 predicted proteins | sample MGYA00510279_ERZ791872 | MGnify/ENA primary metagenome ERZ791872 (study PRJEB30046, sample SAMN00792103) | human gut metagenome | study: EMG produced TPA metagenomics assembly of the A metagenome-wide association study of gut microbiota in type 2... | reverse complement strand
GATTCCGATACTTTCAGCAACTTGCTTTACTTTCTTCAGCTCAATGCTGCGGGCAATTTCTATGTCTGATTTCATATAGAATATGGTTAGTTTTATTTTGAAAATGCAAAAGTAACAAATCTGCGTCGAGTAACAAACTCTTTCCGCACAATAACTGTTGTAAGTAACATAAACCTAAACAACAACTTAATTATGGAATGGATTATTAATCAACTAAGGGTACACCCGGAGCTTGCCATTTTTCTCACTCTCTTTGCGGGATTCTGGTTGGGCAGGCTTAAAATCGGGAAGTTTTCTTTAGGTACTGTGACCAGTGTCCTGTTGGTCGGGGTATTGGTAGGACAACTGAATATTACCGTAGACGGCCCGATGAAAGCCGTATTTTTTCTGCTCTTTTTATTTGCCGTAGGCTATAAGGTAGGCCCGCAATTCTTTCGCGGGCTGAAAAAAGATGGGTTACCACAAGTGGGATTCGCCGTGCTAATGTGTATTGTCAGCCTGATAGCCCCGTGGATACTGGCCAAAATCATGGGGTATCATGTGGGGGAAGCTGCCGGATTACTGGCGGGGTCACAGACTATTTCAGCCGTTATCGGTGTGGCTAGTGACACGATCAATCAGTTGGGTATCAGCGAAGCGCAGAAGGCTACGTATATCAATGCCATTCCGGTGGCTTACGCCGTGACTTATATTTTCGGTACGGCAGGCTCGGCATGGATCTTGGCTTCCCTAGGCCCGAAGATGCTGGGTGGACTGGACAAGGTAAAGGCGGATTGCAAAGCATTGGAAGCACAAATGGGGACTTCGGAAGTAGATGAGCCGGGATTCTCTCCTGCCCTTCGTCCCGTGGTGTTCCGTGCCTATAAAATCACGAATAAGTGGTTTGGCAAAGGGAAAAAAGTCAGCGAACTGGAAACCTATCTGACCGGGAAAGACAAACGGTTATTTGTTGAACGGGTTCGCCAGCAGGGAGTCGTGAAGGAAGTCAGTCCTGACATGATTCTCCAACCGGGCGATGAAGTAGTATTGAGCGGACGACGGGAGTTCGTTATCGGTGAAGAAGATTGGATCGGGCCGGAAGTGGTAGATGCACAGTTACTCGATTTTCCGGCGGAGACGTTGCCGGTCATGGTTACTCACCGGACTTTCGCGGGAGAAAAGATTGCGACGATCCGGGCACAGAAATTCATGCATGGTGTCAGCATCCGCAGCATCAAGCGTGCAGGTATCAATGTTCCTGTACTTGCGCAGACGGTGGTGGATTCGGGAGATATCCTCGAACTTACAGGAATGAAGCATGAAGTGGAAGGAGCTGCCAGGCAGATGGGATATGTTGACCGTCCGACTAATCAGACAGATATGATTTTCGTAGGGCTGGGTATTTTGGTCGGCGGTCTTGTCGGTGCGCTTTCCATTCATTTGGGCGGTATTCCTATCAGTCTCTCCACGAGTGGCGGCGCATTGATTGCCGGACTTCTATTCGGTTGGCTGCGCAGCAAGCATCCTACTTTCGGCGGTATCCCCGAGCCTTCTTTATGGGTACTGAATAATGTGGGGCTGAATATGTTTATCGCAGTGGTCGGCATTGCCGCAGGCCCCAGTTTCGTAGCCGGATTCAAGGATGTAGGTTTCAGCCTGTTTATCGTCGGCGCACTGGCTACCGCAATTCCGTTGCTTTGCGGGTTATTGATGGCACGATATGTATTCAAGTTCCATCCTGCCCTGTCTTTGGGATGCACAGCGGGAGCACGTACTACAACTGCCGCGCTGGGAGCTATCCAAGACGCGGTGGAAAGTGATACTCCGGCTTTGGGATATACGGTTACCTATGCTGTCGGCAACACGTTACTGATTATTTGGGGAGTGGTTATCGTGTTACTGATGTAGACGTTGACCGGATATTTTAGACAATTCATTAACAAATTATAGATTTCACATTATGGAAAAAAAAGACAATAGCCCGGCTATCAGCAAAAGCTATGCCAGGAAAATGGAAACCATCAGCCCGTTCGAGCTTAAAAACAAGCTCATTGACATGGCGGATGAAAGTATCAAGAAAATAGCGCATACCATGCTGAATGCCGGTCGGGGTAACCCGAACTGGATTGCTACCGAACCACGGGAAGCGTTTTTCCTGTTAGGACAGTTCGGGCTTTGCGAATGCCGCCGTGCGTTTTCACTGGATGAAGGGATAGCGGGTATTCCACAAAAGGCAGGAATTGCCGCACGTTTCGAGGCTTTCCTGAAAGACAATGAGAAAGCGGCAGGTGCCAACCTGCTGAAAGAAGGATACAACTATATGTTGATGGAACACGCTGCCGATCCGGACACGCTTGTTCACGAATGGGCGGAATCCGTTATCGGCGACCAGTATCCTGTGCCCGACCGTATCCTGCATTTCACGGAACTGATAATACAGGATTATCTGGCACAGGAAATGTGCGACCGCCGTCCGCCGAAAGGAACTTTCGACCTTTTCGCCACTGAAGGGGGAACGGCTGCCATGTGTTACCTGTTTGATTCACTGCAGGAGAACTTCCTGTTGAATCAGGGAGATGCCATCGCGTTGATGGTTCCTGTATTTACACCTTATATCGAGATTCCGCAACTACGGCGTTATCAGTTCGATGTTACCGAAATATCTGCTGACCAAATGACGGCCGACGGACTGCATACGTGGCAATATAAGGATGAAGATATTGACAAGCTGAAAGATACGCGAATCAAGGCATTGTTTATCACGAATCCGAGCAATCCGCCCAGTTACGCGCTCAGCGCGGAGACTGCCGCCCGTATTGTCAACATCGTAAAGAATGACAATCCAAACCTGATGATTATTACGGATGACGTGTATGGGACATTTATCCCGCACTTCCGTTCGCTGATGGCAGAATTACCGCATAATACGCTTTGCGTCTATTCTTTCTCCAAATATTTCGGAGCTACGGGATGGAGAGACGCGGTTATTGCATTGCACGAAGACAACATCTACGACAAAATGATTGCCCGCCTGTCGGCGGAGCAGAAGGCAATCCTGAACAAGCGTTATTCGAGCCTGAGTTTGCAGCCGGAAAAGATGAAGTTTATCGACCGCATGGTGGCAGACAGCCGGCAAATTGCACTGAATCATACCGCAGGGCTTTCACTGCCGCAACAGATGCAGATGAGTCTGTTTGCCATGTTCTCACTGCTTGACAAGGAAGACCGCTATAAAGCCAGGATGCAGGAAATTATTCATCGCCGTCTGCATGCGTTATGGGACAATACCGGTTTCACACTGGTGGAAGACCCGTTACGCGCCGGATACTATTCGGAAATAGATATGCTGGTATGGGCGAAGAAATTCTATGGAGATGATTTCGTTGCTTACCTGCAAAAGTCATATAATCCGTTGGATGTAGTGTTCCGCCTCGCCAATGAGACTTCACTCGTGCTGTTGAACGGCGGTGGTTTCGCCGGCCCGAAATGGAGTGTCCGCGTATCGCTCGCCAATCTGAATGAAAACGATTATGTTAAAATCGGGCAGAGCATCAAGCGGGTACTGGAAGAGTATGCCGAAACCTGGAAAGCATCCGTATCATAAGTTTATTTAAAACGGGAAGTATCAATTTCTTCCCGTTTTTTCTCTTTATATCCGCCGAATTTATAGTTGAAAGAAACGCCGAACTCACGTGTTGTTCTCATATAATGGTTCTTCACGTTCTGATTGCCGAAACGGATGCGTGTGGAAATGGTAGAGGTATTGAATATGTCATCGCATTTCAGTGTGAGTTGCGCCTTGCCCTTGGCGAAAGTATAACGCAGTGTTGTATTCAGGTTTCCCGAACGGGGAAGGTCGAATGTTCCCTGTATCATTTTGTTTTGATAAAAGCCGGTCAGGGTCAGCTTCAAATCCGGTTTGGTGGAGAGGATGAAGGTATTGTTCATGGTCAGCACAAATGTATAGAGTTTGCGGTCGAACGGAATATCCCAAAAATCGCTGTCCTTTTGGTGGTAACGAAGTCCGACTGCCGTCAGGCGGGAATCCAGCCAATTCTTTATTTTAAACGGAACGGCCATCATAATTCCTGCCTGTTCTGAAAAGTCGAAGTTGAAAAATTTATAGATTTCTACCAGGCGGTCGGGAGATTGGTAAAGGGTCTGCATCTCATTATTTTTCGTATAGCTGTAATAGGCGGAAAAGACGTATTTGCCTTTTAAGATATAGCTAAGTGTCGTTTCATAATTCGCGGCGGGTTTGAGCAGGGGGTTGCCCTGGATTTCGGAATAAGCGCCCATATAAGAGGTGGCGTTCTGTACGCTCCAATATTCGGGGTATTCCTTATCGCTGCTTAATGAGAGTTGCAGCATGTGTCCGGCAGTGGGGGTATAAGTAAGGTTGGCAACCGGGTAGAAGCTCCATTCATTCCAAATGTCCGTATGATATTGTTCGGCCGCTAAAGAGATATCCGCCGAGAATTTCTGCCCGAAGCTTTTGCTCAGGCCGGCGTAGAAGTTGAGGGTTTGTTCGCGGCGGCGGGACTGCATGTTATTGTCCGGCAGCAGGGTTTCTGTTTCGGGTTCGTAGTATCTTTGGAAGCTATGGTCTAAGGCGGTCGTGTATGCCATACCATAGTTCAATCCCCAGTCCTTGCCTAAGGTATGTTCTTGTCCGGCATAGAAACGCCATTGGTTGATTCGCTGGTTATCCCGGCTTAGGAAGTTCATGGTTTCATTTCCCAGCGTACTGTATAGAAGTTGGCTGCCGGGAGAACGGTAATAGGTAAATTCCACGCCGGCTTTCAGGCCGAACGGGGTTTGATAGTCGAGTTTCGTGTTATGGAGCTGATTGTCCGCGTGCGAGTTTGTCAATGAGTTTTGTGCGCCGGTCACTGTGGCATTATGTTTGGAATCTGTAAAGGCTGTTGTATATACAAGGCTGAGCAGATGTTGGTCTGTAAAGGCATAATCCATTCCGAGACGTATCTGATGGCTGTTGTTACGGGAGATTGTGTTTTCATACATATCCATCTGATGTGTTGAACCGTCGGCAAGCGTGTGAAGCGCTTCTTTGTCCGTTTCTCTCCGGTCGCGGTCGTAAGAGTAAGAGTAAAGAAGGTCAGCAGAGAATTTACGGCCGGAATAAAGAAGGCTTCCACGCTCTGCCAAGGATTCGTAATGGTTTTGATTAAAAGCGGTATAGAGTTCTCCCTGAAGGGAAGGTTCGTGTCCTGTGCCTGAAGCCAGTACCAGGTTTATCATAGCACCCCGGACTTGGTAACGTGCCGGGGCGGAGTACATCACTTCCGCCTTTTCGATCCGGCTGACGGGGATTGATTTCAATAATGCGTTTAATTGTCCGGTAGACAGGGTGGTCACTTTTCCATTGATAACGACGGTTACTTCCTGACCGCCCAGCATCAGTCCTTCCCCCAAGTCCATGACTCCCGGAAGGTTTTTCACGGCGTCATAGGCATTGTCTACGGGCAGGTTGCCTACCAGTCTCGGAAGGTCATAGACCAGCTTTCCCTGTTCCGCCTTAACGATGGGGCGTTCGCCGGTTATCATTACTTCGGGCAGTTCTTTGAATATGCTGTCGATGTAAGCTATATTTTTCACGCTATCCGCAGGGGCTTGCATTTGCTGTTCCTGCTGCGCCGCTACCGGCATCCATGCGCAGACGCAAAGCGGAAGTAGTAAACTGATTCGTTTCATTTCGTATTTCATTAATTTTGGTACTCTGCAAAATACGGCAGAAAAAGCGAGACTTTGCGTTATCGCCCGCTTATCTAGTGTTATTTAGTCTTATCGCCCGCTACCTAACAAAGAAGAATGATAATAACACAGATAACAGACTAATCTATAATTATTAAGGTATCCCCTGTTTTCTTTTAAAAGAAAGCTATTTATGGTAACCTTTAGTACAATCTATTGGTTAACTTTGTACCTGAATAATAAGATATTTATGAAAATCAATGCTGAAACAAAATATTGCCAGACGTGTGGAATACCTTTAGATATAGATTATACAAATCTTGAGGCAAACCAAAATGTGGAATATTGCGACTATTGTTTGCACAACGGGGTTAAACTCTATGATTTCTCAATGGATTATCTCATTTACCTTTGGGAGCTTTTCCCCGAAGAATATTATAAAGAGACAGGAGTCAATCTCACTTCGGAAAGGAAGAATTCGATACGAATTGAACCAAGTATTGAAAAAATATCTGGTATCCGAATCGCATACTTGAAATTGGAAAGAACAAATAATGTCATCCATAGTTTCTCTGTTTTGTGGAAGCAGTTGCTACAATTTTCCGAAAAATATGAATTATCTTCAAAAGGATGTAAATACGTGAGTTTTCATGAATTAAATAAGGTATACCGCCATATTTACCTTGACTGGTTGCCGACAAGCGATTATACCCTGCGGGAACAGCTCACCTTTGAGAGTTACATCAACACTCTCGAAAAAACTCCGGTTTCGGAGCTTATAACAGATATTTATATCCCTATTACAAAAAAAGAAATATGAAATACTTAAACCAAGAAATAGAAAACGAGTTAAAAAATCAAGGAGCAAAACTGATACGCTTTGTTGACATATCGCATTTGGATGAAAAGCAAAACAGACAACTCCCGACCGCCATTGTTTTTGCACTTCCGCTTACCGCAGAATATGCTGAAATGGTATTTAATATTCCCGACTACGTACAAGCACGGATAGCGGATAATTACAATTTTGACGATGATGAATATTCGCAAACCGAACATAAAGCGGGAGAAATAGCAGACGAATTAGCCAAGTTCATCACCGGGAAGGGCTATAAAGCCATATCGCAATCCGATACAGGATTAGTGGCTGATGGCGTATTCGATTATGAAACAAAAGAATCAGTATTGCCCCATAAAACCGTTGCACTACTTGGCGGATTAGGGTGGATTGGAAAAAACAACCTGTTAATTACTCCCGAATATGGCGCAGCACAATGTCTCGGCACGGTTTTGACTGATGCTCCACTGGAAACGGTATTGCATGAACCTCTATCTCCAAAATGCGGAAATTGCATTACTTGCGTCAATATCTGCGAGAGAAAAGTTCTCAAAGGTAAAGTTTGGAGTAGATCTGTTTCAAGAGATGAAATCGTTAACATACATGGATGTAGTACCTGTTTGAAATGCCTTGTGCATTGTCCCAGAACACAAACATATATAAAGAGGAATATTGTCTGAATTTCTACAAGCAACAAACGAGGGTTCACAAAAATAAAAACAGAAGAGAAATCAATCCCTTCCGTTTTTATTCTTATATTTTTCCATAACCAATAATCGAAAAATCTAAATCTTCCGAATTACTCTGGCGGGATTACCTGCCACAATCGTGTTCGGTTCTACGTCTCTGGTCACAACACTACCCGCTCTTTGGTGTGCGCAGTCTATTCTTATTTCTTTCATATATAATGCTACTCCTTATTTCAATCTCTTCCCATCCGAAAAGGCGTTACCTACCTTCTTACCCACTTCCAGGTAATCGTTATTGAACGGATCGAATATAATAGGAGACACTTTGGATACATCCACTTTTCCGTTTTCGTCAAGAACACGTTCATCTACACTCACATTTATTATTTCCCCACGCAAAATACAGGTTTCAGGATTATAATCCTTCAACTTACATTCCAGCACTACAGATAATTCGTCGATCAACGGTGCATCTACAAACTCCGAACGAGTAGCATGGAAACCTGCACGAGCAAATTTATCCGATACCTTATTACCGGAAACAATACCCACGTAATCACAGGCAACAACTTGTCCGACCTCTGCCATACTCACGGTAAAAGCCTTACGCTTCAGTATATTTGCAGTCGTCTTATGTCCCTCACTAATACAAATACTAATTTCATGCATCTCGCTGATACCACCCCAAGCCGCATTCATAGCATTGGGAGTACCATTTTCATCATAAGCAGCGATGATAAACACCGGCTGCGGATAAGTAAAGGGCTTTGCCCCAAAATTCTTTCTCATAATAATTTATTTTTTAGTCCATTTCTTAATATCTTCCTTCGTCGCACCATTCAAAAGGCAGCCCTTTTGCCATTTCATATCAGGATAGGCTTCCTGCAACTCTTTTTCCGCATTAAAAATACTGCTGCTACCCGATGTAGCAAACGGAATAATCATTTTACCTGCAAAATCACCGCTTTCAATAAAAGTATTGATAATTCTCGGAGCTGAATTCCACCAAATAGGGAAACCTATATAAATGATATCGTAATCTGCAAGATTCTCCGGTTTAAATTTTAATGCAGGGCGTGATTTAGCATTTGACATCTCCACACTGCTACGTGAAGACTTGTCATGCCAATCCAAATCAGCAGTGACATATTCCTTTTCAGGTTGTATCTCGTAGAGCGTACCACCCCTGTAACTTCTACAATCAACTTTGCTGCTTTCTCCGTCGTTCCTGTTGCCGAGAAATAAGCCACCAATGTCTTATTACTCTGTTCCTGTGCATTTATAGTGATACATAACATCATGATCACTACCATAATCATACTTTTAATCTTCATTGCCCTTTATAGTTTTAATTTCTATTATCATGGTACAAAATTACAGAATAATATCTATCATAAAGGTATATAAATCACTGATTATCTAACCAAAATCACTGATAAAAGAAAAAACGAAGGGCAACCTTAAGTTTCAATCAGGATTTACTATTGAACTTTCGATTCCAATAAGACAGAATACAACCGATTTGAGTAATGTATGACCGAATCGATGATCCATCCGTTCCTATACGCCACTACAGTTTGTACATAACACTGCTTGGGTAGAGTAATGCTGGCTTATTAATTTCTCAGCCTTTCATGTTAAAGGTGGTAATGTGCCTATTGACCCCGAGAGTTTAAAACAACTGCTATTAGACCAAATATCCAGGAAGTATTGGGACGATCCGGCATTCAGACGCATGTTGCAACATACCCAAAGCTTGGATGCAATATCGGGAAAGATGTTCGATTGCATTTATCTTGCGGGTGGGCATGGCACGATGTACGACTTCCCGGACAACGCAGTCTTGCAATCCATCATTAAATCCCATTATGAAAGCGACAAGATGGTGGCAGCCATTTGTCATGGTGTATGTGGATTGCTGAACGTCAGACTCTCCGACGGAGAGTATCTGGTGAGAGAAAAAGAATTAACCGGATATAGCTGGTTCGAAGAAATTTTGGCAAGGCGGGAAAAGGAAGTGCCATTTAATCTTGAAGAGACACTGAAAAAGAGGGGTGCCGATTATCGGAAAGCCTTTATACCGATGACATCTAAAGTCTTGGTGGACGGTAACCTGATTACCGGTCAGAACCCCTTCAGTTCGAAAGAAATAGCGAAAGTCATTCTGCAACAATTAGAGCACTCTTATATCAATACCCGGAATTGAATCGATGAAATGGCTCCCTAATAACATGGAGGGGGTGTAATATCCGCTTTTCCCGTGGTTACCTAAACAGTACCCGGCAATTCGGATACCTACCTCGACAGTCAGCGAATAGACGTTCGGAGTTGACATGGTCATTTCCACTTTGTCGCCGCCGGGCGCTTCCGCTTCTCCCCAGAATTGCCCCCGCTGCGTTTCTCTTGCTTGTTCGTCGGGACCTTTCTTTATGAATTTGCTTACCAAACTCTTGCCCAAGTCCTGCCCAAAACGGGTGTTCATAATCCCTTTAAACGGGTTGGACAGACGCAACATATAAATGCCCAGTTTGGTCATCGCCATATAAACCATTCCGTCAGGTACTCCGGTAGATATTCCCGATGTGAAGACGTCACCCCAGGGAATAGTTACCGCCCATTGCGGTTGATTCTGGAAAGGAATCTTCTTCATCCGATATGCATTGGGCACAGTCTTGAGCCGACCGCCTTCCCTGATTAATCCTCCTTTTCCAACACTTTCGATGGAAGTTTTCACGGTGCCGATGCTCGGGCTTGTACCAAAAGAAAAAGCAAGGTCGATACGGGTGGCAGCAGGCAGCCTCTCTTTCAGCATGGCTGCCAGGCAGTCGGTCGGTACGATGTCGGTTCCCACACCCGGCATCACGATTACGTTACGGCTTTTGGCTTCATCGTCCAGCGCATAGCATTTTCTAAAAACATCTATCTCGCCGGTAATATCCAAATAATGTACCTTTTGTGAGAGACATGCCTTTGCCAAAGCTTCTGCCGTAGCAGAAAACGGTCCTGCACAGTTCAGCAAAACGGTTACGTCCTGCAAATACCCTGCGGCATCCTTCACGCTGAATACCCTATATTCCAAACCAAGTTCGTTGGCTATGGGCAGCAATTTTTCGGCAATACGTCCTGCAACCACCGGTTTAATCCCTTGCTTGATGGCTTCGCGCACCATTAACTCTCCGGAATACCCATAAGCACCGTATATAATTAGTTTACTTTCATTCATAATATGCATATCAATAATGAGTTAATAACACTTTTGGTACCCATTAGGTTTTTGCATTTTACACGACAGCTACATTGGAAACTCTCTACATATACGGACAAACCCGGTCAACCCATAATAACATAGTGGTCTAGTTTTGATTTCTTCCACAACAATATTGAGATATAAAATAGCCTCTAGTATTCTTACTCGTTACCTACTTTTTTTTCAGTGTTTATAGGTATCTGTGCAACAGACTGTTAATTTCACATTTCTGTGTTATTTAGTCTTATCAAAGAGAAGGGATATAATTGTTTCCTCTTATCTTTGCGGGTATGAAATTACCATTGAAACATATCGTTATTCTAGTCATTTGCTCGTTAGCGGGTATCTTTGTCTATCAGGCTTATTGGTTGACAGGGCTTTACCGGACTATGAAGCAGGATATGGAAAATACCATTAGGGATGCCATGCGTACGAGTGACTTCAACGAGATAGTGCTCCGGGTGAATGAACTTCAGAAGGATAATGTGGAGCATGGCTCGGTGACGGTGTCTGCCGGATATGGCGCGGACGGTAATTCATTAGTGACAAGTCAGACGATTTCTTATACGGACAGTACTTATAAGGATACGCTACATTCACGGACGGAGACAATAGCTGACACTGTAAGGACGGATACGGGAAGTGACGAAGCACGGGCAGTTGCGTCCAGTGAAAGCGGACTGGACGTTTTATTGAAGAAGCAGGATTCTTTGAAGGAACTGCTGCTTAGTATTCAGCAAGGTATCCATGCGGGAGTAGATACGTATATCGACATTAACCTGCAACGATATGACAGTCTGCTGAACAATGTGCTGAAGGAACATGAACTTGAAATTCCGCATCATACTTTATTGATTCATACCGGAAGGAATGCGGATTCCACCGTTATGTATATTGATACTGTCGGTATGGCGGGAGACAGCAGTTACATCCCTACTCCACGGGCGATTCGCTACGATTACGACTTTAACATGAGTCGCAGCCAGCGTTACCAGCTTGTCTTTGAACCTGTCGATTCACTGGTATGGAAACATATGACGGGAATTCTGGCTACTTCTTTCATTATTCTACTTATTTTAGGATTCTCCTTTTGGTTTCTTATCCGGACGCTACTCCGGCAAAAGACATTGGAAGAAATAAAAAGTGATTTTACCAATAATATCACGCATGAACTGAAAACGCCGATTGCGGTGGCTTACGCGGCGAATGATGCGTTACTCAATTTTAATCAGGCGGAAGAAAAGACGAAACGGGATCAATATCTGCGTATCTGCCAGGAACAGTTGCAACGTTTGAGTAGTTTGGTAGAACAGATTTTATCTATGAGTATGGAACGCCGCAAGACTTTCCGCCTGCATCCCGAAGAGGTCAATCTGAAAGAGTTGATCGTTTCATTGGTGGAACAGCACCAACTGAAGGCGGACAAGCCGGCGCAGATAACTTTGGAGATTGAACCGGAGACACTGACTATCGTAGTAGACCGGACACATTTCAGTAATATTATCAGTAACCTGATAGACAATGCCGTGAAGTATTCGAAAGAGAGAGCCGATATTACCATTCGTTGCCGGCAGACGGAGCAGACGGTTACAATCAGTATCGCCGACCGGGGAATCGGGATTCCTTTGGATAAACAGAAGCATATATTCGATAAGTTTTACCGGGTTCCGACAGGCAATCTTCACAATGTGAAAGGGTATGGACTGGGACTTTTCTATGTGAAAAGCATGGTAGAGAAACACGGCGGAACGATTACCGTAAAAAGCGAACCGGGAAAAGGAAGTATATTTACCATCACTCTATAAAATACACTTGAACTCTATAAAACACTTGGGTCATGAGCAAAAACGAAATAACAGTACTGCTGGTAGAAGACGAGCTGACTCTCGCCATGATTATCAAAGATACGCTTGAAGATAGTGGATTCATTATCCATACAGCCGCCGATGGAGAGAAAGGGCTGCGCCTTTTCTTCGAACTCCGGCCGGATGTATTGGTGGCAGATGTTATGATGCCCAAAATGGATGGTTTCGAAATGGTGCGTAGGATTCGTCAGACGGACAAGCAGACCCCTGTCCTGTTCCTGACTGCCCGTTCGGGCATCAATGATGTGGTGGAAGGCTTTGAGCTCGGTGCCAATGATTATCTGAAGAAGCCTTTCAGCATGCAGGAGTTGATTATCCGTATCAAGGCGCTTATGGGGAAAGCATTCCTTTTCTCTGAAAATAAAACTTCCAACCGTTTCGAGATTGGGAGTTATCTGTTCGATCCCACAGCACAGACATTGCTGCATGCCGGAGTGAAACAGGAACTCTCTCATCGTGAATCGGAGATTTTGAAACGGTTGTGTGAGAATCGTAACCAGGTAGTTAACACGCAGGATGTATTGCTCGAACTTTGGGGAGATGACAGCTTCTTCAATTCCCGGAGCCTGCATGTGTTTATCACGAAATTACGTCATAAGCTCTCGTCGGACGAACAGATTCGTATCGTAAATGTACGGGGAATCGGATATAAATTGATTGCTACTTAAACTGGCATATAAATAATGTCAGCATGTTTTAAGGAGTTTTTCTCTAAGAAAATATAACGAAGGTGGGTAGTCAGGCTGAAAATTTCTATCTTTGTCGTAAATCAACCTTTACGAAGATGAAAAAACTGATTCTATTTCTTTCGCTGGCATTATCAGTCGGTTTTGCATCCGCACAGTCGGAAATTCCTTCCGATAGTATTCGTCGTGCCCCGTCAGCCAATGTAAAAGAGTTCGGCGGTTTCTTACTGGATATGGGATTGATGAATGTCACTGCTCCCCAACTGCCTAAGTTTGATTTGAGTATGCCCGATTTGAGTAAAGACTACAATCAGATATTCCGTTTCAATACGGATGCTACCTATACGCAGGGATTTACGGATGCTTTTTCTTCCTCTTCTTTTTCCGGTTTCGGATATGGATATGGTTGGGGATTGTCTTCTTCTCCGCAATTTATGCAGATGGGCTCTTTCAAGCTGAAAAATGGAATGAGAATCAATACGTATGGAGATTATGATAAAGACGGTTGGAGAATACCCAACCGGAGCGCTATGCCTTGGGAAAAAAATAATTTCCGGGGTGCATTCGAGCTAAAATCCGCCAATGGTAATTTCGGCATACGGATTGAAGTGCAGCAGGGGCGCAATGTCCCCTACTAAAACCCAAAAGGAATCGACAATCCTAAGGGAATCGGTTACTGGAAAAAATTAACGGGAGTCCCTTAGAAAAGCTTCGTCCGCAGCCCTCATCGAACCGGCTATACGGTCACACCATGAATCAAATTCCGGATCGGGTGTTTGAGATTCAGGATGGGTAAGCATATAGTGTACAGATTGTCTCAGACCGTCCGCCATGGAAATATGGCAAATAAAATCAGGCACGAGACGTTTTATCTTCGAATTATCAAAGACAACGGTAGCTGCTTTGTCTCCCAGCAGTTCACCTCTGAAATCATAATTTTCTCCATGACTGGCAAGAAAATCGGAAGGAACGTGTAATGCGTTCAAAGGTTTTCCTAAAGCATCGGCAATCGTTTGGTAAATCTGATTCCAGGTCATGCTTTCATCGGTAGTGATATGAAAGGCATTCCCTATGGCATGGGGATTTGACATCAGTCCTACATATCCTTCGGCAAAGTCCTTGGAGTGTGTCAATGTCCACAGAGATGTCCCGTCACCGGGGATAATCACAGGTTTTCCGTCGAGAATACGTTTTAAAATCTGCCAGTTGCCTTTGTTTCCATGTACGCTGACAGGCGGTTTTGTGCCATTATAGGTGTGGCTGGGACGGACAATGGTTACCGGGAATCTATCCGACCGATAAGCTGCCATCAGTACTTCTTCCGCTTCTATCTTATTTCGCGAATATTGCCAATAGGGATTTGACAAAGGGGTGCTCTCTGTTATGCGGTAATCAGCCAATGGTTTCTGATAGGCGGAAGCACTGCTGATAAAGATATATTGCCTGGTCTTATTATGGAACAGACGAATGTCACGCTTCACATCTTCTGCCGTGTAGGCTATGAACTGGGCAACTACGTCGTAGCTTTCATTTGCGATGGCTTTTGCCACAGCGTCTTCATCGTTTATATCTGCAAGGATGCCGCGGATTCCTTCCGGCATCTTTTTCGAACCGCGGTTGAGAAGGGTAATCTCCCACCCTCTTTGTTGTGCCAATGCAACGACATCGGTACTGATTGTACCTGTTCCACCAATGAATAATGCTTTCATAAAAATAGGTCTTTAAATTCTGTGGAACAAATATATCAATTCTATGGTTCATTTCCGCCAATCGTTGGTATTAATTTGCTGTAGTATACAAATTACAGATTCTTGTACCCTTATTACTGATTTGAATATCAGAATGAGAAAGATATATCGAAATGTTTTATCTTTGTGGCAGAAGATAAATAACAAGGCACTATGGATGAAATAACTAAAATTGAGACTATTGACCAGTACGACCAACTGTTTGGTCTGGAAACGTTGCACCCGTTAGTTAATGTGGTTGAATTCGCAAAGTCCACAAGGACGGTCGAATACATCCGCATGAATATCGGGTTCTATTGTTTATTTCTAAAGGAAGCGAACTGCGGTGACCTCAGATATGGACGCAAGTATTACGATTATCAGGAAGGGACAGTGGTCTGCATGGCTCCCGGACAGGTCACCGGAGTGGACAAACGAAATACGACAACTCCACGGACAAATTCTATCGGCATTTTATTCCATCCTGATTTAATCCGGGGAACGTCATTGGGGCAGACGATTAAAAACTATACTTTTTTCTCTTATGAAGTGAACGAAGCACTTCATCTTTCCGACCAGGAAAAAGAAATCGTAACCGACTGTATCCATAAGATAAAACTGGAACTGGAGCATCCTATCGACAAGCATAGCAAGCAGCTTATCGTCCGTAACATCGAGTTATTGCTTGATTACTGTATGCGTTTCTACGAACGTCAGTTCATCACACGTAATCAGGAGAATAAAGATATAATCGTGAAATTCGAGCAACTGCTGGATGAATATTTCCTGAATCAGCATGCGCTGACAGAAGGGCTGCCTTCTGTGAAATACTTTGCCGACAAAGCTTGTCTCTCTCCGAATTATTTCGGCGACCTGATTAAAAAGGAGACAGGAAAAACTGCGCAAGAATATATCCAGTGCCGGATTATAGAGCTTGCCAAGGAACGGATACTGGAAGGAAACCAGACCGTCAGCCAGATAGCTTATGAATTGGGATTCCAGTATCCGCAGCACTTCAGCCGGTTGTTTAAAAAGCACGTCGGATGCACACCAAACGAATATAAACAAAATAACTAAAACATCGTTTTTAAGGTATCAGATATAGGAGATAGTTTACGTCATGGGAGATAAAATACTCAAAATAGGAACCGTACATCAATGTAACTGTTGTTTGGGAAGTAAGACACTGCACCCGATGGTGAGTGTCATCGACCTCTCAAAGGCTGACTTGTCGCCACATACTGATATCAAGTTCGGATTTTATACAATTCTGTTGAGTGAGTGCAAGTGCGAAGCATATACATACGGTCATCGGTATTATGATTTTTCGGATGGTACTCTTGTCTGCCTTGCTCCCGGAGAGTCAATCAGTATAGAAGCAAATAATAAAAGACTTCCTTCCAAAGGATGGATATTGGCATTCCATCCCGATCTTATTTGCGGTACTCCCCTCGGGATGAATATAAAAGACTATACTCTTTTCTCTTATCACCTCAAGGAAGCACTGCACGTCTCCTTACGCGAGAAACAGGTAATTCTGGAATTTATGGATAAGATAAATCAGGAGTTGGAACGTTGCATCGACCGTCACAGCAAGAAGATTATCTCCCAATATATCGAGTTATTGCTCGATTATTGTGTACGCTTCTACGAACGCCAGTTTATTACACGCAACGAAGTGAATAAACAAATTATCGAACGGTTCGATAAAATCCTCGATAATCATTTTGAAACGAAGCCTGCCCAGACTTTCGATATACTTTCGAATGAGACATATGCCGGGCTCCTTCATTTATCTTCTGAATATTTCAATGATTTATTGAAATATGAAACAGGGAAATCATTTAAAGAGTATGTCCAGTTCAAACGCTTCGAGAAAGCGAAAGAGTGGCTGACAAATACCGATAAGCCACTTAGTCAGATAACACAGGAGCTTGGGTTTCAGAATCCGCAATATTTCAGCAGGCTATTCAAGAAGATTACCGGGTGTTCACCGAATGATTTTAGGATGCCTAATTAAAAAAAGTGTTTAATAAGAATAGAATTGGAAGTTCAAATTCTTAATCTATGTTATGAAACATACTTTTTTTCTTGGATTATTTGCAGATATCACAAAAGTACGTACCTTTGCAATGTGTTTTTCATAGTATTAGATTTAAGGTTAACAAAGGTTGGAGCAAGGCGTTGCTCCTTTTTTTATGCCCAATAGTGAGAAATCCGCTAATTTTCAGTAACTTTGCATAAAGAGAGATGCATCAAATCTAATTTCTCCCGATAAGATAAATCAAAAAGTTCTTTTTTTACGTTATATATAAAAAGAAAAAATTAACCCCATAGAATCATGGAGACAACGCACAAATATTTCCGACTGATACAATCAGTTTTCTTCATACTACTTCTTTCCTTCAGCATGAGTTCGTGCGAGAAAGAAGAACCTGTTTCCACCCCTCCGAGTACAAGACAAACAGACCCTCCGGTCGACGACTTGACGGATTTTGAACTTAGTGACCCGATTATACGTCCGGATAATGAACAAACTGTATTCATGTATCTTCCCTGGTCTACTAACCTTACAAGTAACTTCAAACAGAATATCACCGATCTGAGAAAAGTAGTAGGCAGAAATGTGTTAAAGAATGAACGGATTATCGTGTTCATGTGTACCACACCGACAGAAGCAGCTCTTTTCGAACTTATCTATGAAGACGGAGAAGACGTACGAAAGACTTATAAAAATAATTATGAGTTTTCAAATCTTGAATATACAACAACAGATGGTATTGCCGCTATTCTGAATGATGTTAAAACCTATGCTCCTGCCAAACGATATGCAATGATTATCGGATGTCACGGACTGGGATGGATTCCCGTATCCAATACTCAATCCCGCAGTAGATTCAGTGCAACCAAGAGACATTGGGAATATGAAAATGTACCTATGACACGTTTATTCGGCGGACTGTCTCCCGAATATCAGACGGATATAACTACGCTTGCCGAAGGAATAACCCGTGTCGGCCTGAAAATGGAATATATACTTTTTGATGATTGCTATATGTCGGGCGTAGAGGTAGCTTATGACCTCAAGGACGTAACGGAGCATTTAATTGCTTCTACCAGTGAGGTGATGGCATATGGAATGCCTTATACAGAGATTGGAGAATATCTGATAGGAGAAGTCAATTACGAGAAGATTTGTGACGGGTTCTATTCTTTTTATTCAAATTATACAGCAATGCCGTGCGGTACGCTTGCTGTTACCAATTGCTCGGAATTGGAAAATCTGGCAACCATAATGAAAGACATTAATAGCCAATATACATTTGACCCGACATTAATCGGTTCTTTGCAAAGACTGGATGGCTATTCACCTGCTATATTCTTCGATTGTGAAGACTATGTTTCTAAGTTGTGTCCTGACCAGGGATTATTAGCCCAATTTAAAGAACAGTTGGATAGGACTGTTCCATTCAAAAGAAATACAGATTATTACTACACAATGACTAGAGGAAAAATAAAAATAGATACTTTTTCGGGGATTACTATTTCCGACCCGAGCACCAGTACGGAAGCTGCTAAAAAGAAAGAGACAGCCTGGTATATGGCTACACATTGAAGAGACAGGAAGCTATTTAAAGAGAGACAGGGAACTGTCAGAATAAATGCCATCACTCTGACGGCTTCCGGCAAAATCTCTTAATAAAAATTGAATCGAGAAAACAAATTCTTAATCAATGTTATAAAACATACTTTTTATCTTGGATTATTTGCAGATGTCGCAAAAGTACGTACCTTTGTA
>ERZ791872.1125-NODE-1125-length-18830-cov-2.285912_pt1 | contig 18830 bp, 16 predicted proteins | sample MGYA00510279_ERZ791872 | MGnify/ENA primary metagenome ERZ791872 (study PRJEB30046, sample SAMN00792103) | human gut metagenome | study: EMG produced TPA metagenomics assembly of the A metagenome-wide association study of gut microbiota in type 2... | reverse complement strand
CCACTCCCGCCAGCATCACCGGACGGCGACCAATACGATCCGACAGCGGCCCCAGCAGCCATTGTAAAAACATCCCGCCCGCCAGATACGCGGTCATCGAAGTAGGAACCCAATCAATGCCCGCCTGATATTGTTCCACCACGGCCAACATACCGGGTTGAATCATATCGTTGCCGATATAGGTTGAAAATTCGTAAAGCACCAGACAGAGAGGGAAAAGTAACGCCTGACGTCCAAGCCTGGCACCGGAAGCTAATTTATTTTGCATGCAATTTCTTCGCCAATAATAATCGCGCAGAGTTTAATAAAAGCGCAGCTAACGAGAAAGCGAATTTTGTAGCTGAAACCACGGTTAAGCACATTCTTACATTATTACGAGTATAGCTACGCTTTCTTTAAGTTTTATTTAACCTATGCCCGTTACAATCACCCACCGTAAACAGGCCGCTTGAGGGAAATAAGACGATGCCGCTTTACCCAGTTTAACCTGCACTTTATTCTCAACGACTTGCCTGTATTGGCTCCCTTTTAATCACTTTGCGTCGGGAAGTTATGCTGGAAAATTTGAATCTCTCTCTATTCTCTCTTATTAACGCGACGCCAGACTCGGCTCCGTGGATGATCTCGTTGGCGATTTTTATTGCTAAAGATTTGATTACCGTGGTGCCGTTGCTGGCCGTGGTACTTTGGTTGTGGGGGCTTACAGCACAACGGCAACTGGTGATAAAAATCGCTATCGCGCTGGCGGTCAGCCTGTTTGTGTCCTGGACGATGGGACATCTTTTTCCGCACGACCGACCCTTTGTCGAAAATATCGGCTATAACTTCCTGCATCATGCGGCGGATGACTCATTCCCAAGCGATCACGGTACGGTGATTTTCACCTTTGCACTGGCATTTTTATGCTGGCATCGCCTGTGGTCCGGCTCACTTTTAATGGTGCTGGCCGTCGTCATTGCCTGGTCGCGCGTTTATCTTGGCGTCCACTGGCCGCTGGATATGCTCGGTGGATTGCTGGCAGGTATGATTGGCTGCCTTAGTGCCCAGATTATCTGGCAAGCGATGGGGCATAAACTCTATCAACGTCTGCAATCGTGGTATCGCGTCTGTTTTGCATTACCGATCCGCAAAGGCTGGGTGCGTGACTGATCTCTGCTAAAAAGTGTAGTATTGAGCGGCTCGCTTCAATAACTATTCAGAGGGATTATGGAAACACGTCGCGAAGAGCGTATCGGGCAGCTGCTGCAAGAATTAAAACGCAGCGATAAGTTACATCTTAAAGACGCCGCCGCCCTGCTTGGGGTTTCGGAGATGACGATTCGTCGCGATCTGAACAACCACAGTGCGCCCGTCGTTTTGCTCGGCGGCTATATTGTTCTGGAACCGCGCAGTGCCAGCCATTACCTGTTAAGCGATCAAAAATCCCGCCTGGTGGAAGAAAAACGCCGGGCGGCAAAACTGGCTGCGACGCTGGTAGAACCCGATCAGACCCTCTTTTTTGACTGTGGCACCACCACGCCGTGGATTATTGAAGCGATTGATAATGAAATCCCTTTTACCGCCGTTTGTTATTCGCTAAATACCTTTCTGGCGCTGAAAGAGAAACCCCATTGCCGCGCGTTTCTTTGCGGTGGTGAATTTCACGCCAGCAACGCCATTTTCAAACCCATCGATTTTCAGCAAACGCTGAATAATTTTTGCCCGGATATCGCTTTTTATTCTGCGGCGGGCGTGCATGTCAGTAAAGGCGCTACCTGTTTTAATCTTGAAGAGTTGCCGGTAAAACACTGGGCCATGTCGATGGCGCAAAAGCATGTGCTGGTTGTCGACCACAGTAAATTTGGCAAGGTGCGTCCGGCGCGCATGGGTGACCTGAAACGCTTTGATATTGTGGTGAGCGATTGTTGCCCGGAAGATGAGTATGTGAAGTACGCGCAGACGCAGCGCATTAAGTTGATGTATTAATGACGTATAACCGGATGACGTTTCGCGCCATCCGGTTATCAGAAGATTAAGAGAACCAGCTGCCGAACCACTGATGGAATTTCATCATCACGAAATCCCACACCCGACCAAAGAATCCGCCCTCTTCCACATTTTCCATCACGATCAGCGGACGCTGCTCAATGGATTTACCGTTAAGCTGGAAATCAATGGTCCCGACAACCTGACCTTTTTTCAGCGGTGCGGTAAGCTGCGGTTCCGTTAACGTATAACTCGCTTTCAGGTTTTTCAGCTGCCCACGCGGTATGGTCACTGAGCCCGCTTCACCTGCCCCGAGATTCACTTCGCTCTTATCACCAAACCAGACGCGCTGAGTCACAAAGGTGGCATCAGGTTTAATTGGCGTCACGGTTTCAAAGAAGCGGAAACCCCAGGTCAATAATTTCTCAGACTCATTAAAACGGATACGGTCGGTTTTCGCCCCCAACACTACGGAGATTAAACGCATATCGCCCTGGGTAGCCGAAGCAACCAGATTATATCCCGCGCCTGCCGTGGTTCCTGTCTTCATGCCATCAACATTCAGATTGCTGCTCCACAGCAGACGGTTACGGTTAGGCTGACGAATTTTGTTGAAGGTGAACTCTTTCTCTTTATGAATGGCGTACTCTTCCGGCACATCGTGGATCAATGCTTTACCCAGCAATGCCATATCGCGCGCGGTGCTGAACTGCCCCGGCGCATCCAGGCCGTGCACCGTCTGGAAGGTAGTGTTGGTCAGACCCAGTTTTTTGGCATAACCATTCATCAGACCAATAAATGACTCCTGGCTCCCGGCAACGTAATCAGCCAGCGCAATACAGGCGTCATTACCGGACTGGATAATCACACCTTTGTTCAAGTCTGCCACCGAAACCTGATCGCCCGGTTTGAGGAACATTACCGATGAACCACGCAGTGCCGGATTTCCCGTCGCCCAGGCATCTTTACCGACCGTCACCATATCGGTGAGTTTAATCTTATCGGCCTTAAGCGCCTGCCCAACCACATAGCTGGTCATGATTTTAGTCAGGCTCGCGGGATCCAGTTTCTCATCCGCATTGCCTTCTGCCAGCACTTTACCGCTGGCGTAATCCATTAAAATCCATGCACGCGCATCCACGCTCGGCGCTTCAACGGTTTGTTCCGCCGCGAATGCCGTTGGGGCAAAAAGGAATAAAAATGCAGAACCCGCTGCAAGACCACGAAGGAGAGAGGAGTATTGCGTCATAAATGCCACCCGAGTATCCATTCAAAAAAAATACGTTATATCGCCGTATGATAAGTTTGGTGATTAATAACGCACACACAAACTTAAAGAAACCGTAAGTTGGTAAAGTTTTTAAAGTTTATGCAATATCCTGCCGCTTCGCTGCTTCTGGTGTCATTTTTTTGCCAGCTGTTGCTTAAAAGTTAACTTTACTTCACCATCGGAGTCCTGTTCAGCCTGTGGCTGCCTGTCGGAAAAGGGGTGAGTATGATTACGCTGTGGGGTCGGAATAATTCAACTAACGTAAAAAAAGTATTGCTGACGCTCGAAGAACTGGAACTACCTTATGAGCAAATTCTCGCGGGCCGTGAGTTTGGGATAAATCACGATGCTGATTTTCTGGCGATGAACCCTAACGGGCTGGTGCCGTTGTTGCGTGACGACGAAAGTGATCTCATTCTTTGGGAATCAAACGCCATTGTCCGCTATCTGGCGGCACAGTACGGGCAAAAACGCCTGTGGATCGACTCACCGGCACGTCGTGCGGAAGCGGAAAAATGGATGGACTGGGCAAACCAGACGCTCAGTAATGCTCATCGCGGGATCCTGATGGGATTAGTCAGAACACCACCGGAAGAGCGCGATCAGGCCGCCATTGATGCCAGTTGCAAAGAGTGCGACGCCCTGTTTGCCCTGCTCGATGCGGAACTGGCAAAAGTAAAATGGTTCTCTGGCGACGAGTTTGGTGTGGGCGATATCGCTATCGCACCGTTCATCTACAATTTGTTTAACGTTGGCCTGACCTGGACACCGCGTCCAAATCTGCAACGCTGGTATCAGCAACTCACTGAACGCCCCGCAGTGCGCAAAGTGGTGATGATTCCCGTTAGCTAATTGCGTGGGCTAACTTTAAGTAATTCCCCACTGGACTCGTCGGTGAGAACGTATAAATAACCGTCGGGTCCAGTGCGAACATCACGAATTCGCTGCCCTCTGTCCGTTAAAATACGGCCATCTTCTGTCACTTTGTCGCCGTTGACGCTCATCACAATGACATCTTTATCTTTCAGCGCGCCAATAAATAATTTTTGCTGCCACTGGGGGAATTTATCGCTGTTATAGAAGGCCATGCCGCTCACAGCGGGCGAATCTTTCCAGTAAAAAACAGGTTGCTCGGTCCCGGCGACGATCTCCCCTTTCGCTTCCGGTATCTTAAAGCCTGAATAGTTGATTCCCCAGGTTGCCAGCGGCCAGCCGTAGTTTTTGCCTTTTTGCGGGATATTAATTTCATCACCACCGCGCGGGCCATGTTCATTCAGCCACAGTGCATTACTCCACGGATTCATCGCCATTCCTTGCGGATTACGAATGCCATAAGACCAGATCTCGGCGCGCGCACCGGATTCCTTTATAAAAGGATTATCATCCGGGATTTCGCCCTGGTCGGTCAGACGCACCAGTTTGCCCTGTAATTTATCCAGATCCTGCGCCGTCGGGCGCTGATTGTTTTCGCCCAGAGCAATAAAAAGATAACCTTTACCGTCGAATACCAGCCGCCCGCCAAAATGGTTGCCGGTAGACAGTTTTGGCATCTGGCGAAAGACGGTGCGGAAGTCGGTCACTTTTGAGAGATCATCACTTAAGCGGCCATAACCCACAGCAGTTCCGGCTTTGCCATCATCGCCAACTTCGGAATAACTTAACCAGATGCGGCGAGACTGAGCAAAATCAGGCGCTAAAACCACGTCCAGCAGGCCGCCCTGCCCGTGCGCCCAAACGTCCGGAACTCCGGAAAGCGGCGCAGATAATCCTTTTCCTGCTTGCCAGTGACGCAACTCGCCGCCGCGCAGAGTGATTAACATACCGTGATTATCGGGTAAAAAGGCCAGTGCCCAGGGATGGTCGAGTTTGTCTTGCAGTACTTCGACATTTACCGTTGCAGGAGCCGCCCAGAGAGCGGAAGAAAGACAAATAAGGGGCACAAGGAAAAAGGATTGTCGATGCATAACGCCTCCGGATTGACTCTGGCTTAAAGCGTAGTCAGTGGAGGAGATAACAAATTCATTTTTACAAAAACTTAAACATGAAGGGGGAGACGCTTTCTCCCCCTTAGTTTTCAGGCCTTCTCAAGCATGGCGTGCTTCTGCAGGCTCTGGATACTCAGCGTTAAGCTCATCAGACAATTTTCAAGCTTATCGGCGTTGACGGTAATAACAGTCGGGCAATCATGGTGCCCACTCATCAAACATACTGCGGCTGTCGCTAATGCTTCTTCAGCATGATGAAGAGCACTCCACTCTTCCTGATCCAGATGAAGATTCAACCGCAGCGATTTATCGTGCAGTTCGCGATTCAGTTTAAAAAAGTTATCTCGTAGATGATTGCTTTCGCTGACGGACATGTATCCTTTTGCCTTCCTCAGTTGCACGTATGCGGCGAGGTCAACGCGTGCGTCGATCAACCGGTTCAGCAGATCGATTCGCTGTCTGTCAACGAACATACTTCGATCCTCCTCTTCCCAGCCTTGTTGCAATTAAATAGTATGGCTATTTTTTGAGCAAAATGCTGTCCAGGATCAATTCTTCACGCCGAATTAACAAAATTTACATTTCCTTCGCCTCCGCCAGCGAATGAGATTGCGATACAAATTTTATCCAGAACTCTGTAGAATCCCTGCCCTGACCTTTCCTGTAACTGAATATTTTTTAAGCTATGAGCAAAGTAACTCCCCAGCCGAAAATCGGCTTTGTTTCCCTTGGCTGTCCGAAAAACCTTGTTGATTCAGAGCGTATTCTCACCGAACTCCGCACTGAAGGTTATGACGTGGTACCGAGCTATGACGATGCGGACATGGTGATCGTCAACACCTGCGGCTTTATTGACAGCGCGGTACAAGAATCACTGGAAGCCATTGGTGAAGCGTTGAATGAAAACGGCAAGGTTATTGTGACCGGTTGTCTGGGGGCAAAAGAAGATCAGATCCGCGAAGTCCACCCGAAAGTGCTGGAAATCACCGGGCCTCATAGCTATGAGCAGGTTCTGGAGCACGTTCATCACTACGTGCCAAAACCGAAACACAACCCATTCCTGAGCCTGGTGCCAGAACAAGGTGTGAAACTGACGCCGCGTCATTATGCCTATCTGAAAATTTCTGAAGGCTGTAATCACCGCTGCACCTTCTGCATTATTCCGTCTATGCGCGGCGACCTGGTGAGCCGTCCGATTGGCGAAGTGTTAAGCGAAACGTCTGGTAGATGCGGGCGTTAAAGAGATTCTGGTGATCTCGCAGGATACTTCCGCCTATGGCGTTGATGTTAAACATCGTACTGGCTTCCACAACGGCGAGCCGGTAAAAACCAGCATGGTCAGCCTGTGCGAACAGTTATCGAAACTGGGGATCTGGACACGTCTGCACTACGTTTACCCTTATCCGCATGTGGACGACGTCATCCCACTGATGGCAGAAGGCAAAATCCTGCCGTATCTGGACATTCCGTTGCAGCACGCCAGCCCGCGCATTCTCAAACTGATGAAGCGTCCGGGTTCTGTAGATCGCCAACTGGCGCGCATCAAACAGTGGCGCGAAATCTGCCCGGAACTGACCCTACGCTCAACCTTTATTGTCGGCTTCCCTGGCGAGACAGAAGAAGATTTCCAGATGCTACTCGACTTCCTGAAAGAAGCGCGTCTGGATCGCGTTGGCTGCTTTAAATACAGCCCGGTTGAAGGTGCAGACGCCAATGCCCTGCCTGACCAGGTTCCGGAAGAAGTTAAAGAAGAACGCTGGAACCGTTTCATGCAGCTGCAGCAGCAGATTTCCGCCGAGCGCCTGCAAGAGAAAGTGGGCCGTGAAATTCTGGTGATTATCGACGAAGTGGACGAAGAAGGCGCGATTGGTCGCAGCATGGCAGATGCACCGGAAATCGACGGCGCGGTTTATCTCAATGGTGAAACCAACGTTAAGCCGGGTGATATCCTGCGTGTGAAAGTCGAGCACGCGGATGAGTACGATTTGTGGGGTAGCCGGGTTTAATTAATTCAGGCCGGGCAAAATCATTTGTCCGGCCTGCGAATAATGATTACTGCCAGCTAATCTGTGCCCTGCCGTTTTTCTTACTCTTATACAGCCGCTCATCCGCCAGCATTTTCAAGCGTTCGACGGTAGGACATTCATTTGAATGTGCTACACCGATACTGGTACTTAAATTAATGCTTCCCACCTGGAAATGAACGATTTCTTTTAGAATCGATAGCAACTCTTCCAGCGTTCCACCCGTATAAATCACCGCAAATTCGTCACCGCCGAAGCGGTAGACTTTACCTTTATCTACCGGGATCTGTGATTTAAGGATTTTCACCACTTTCATCAACACTTCATCGCCCAGCAAATGACCGAAGGTGTCGTTAATGTTTTTGAATTTATCGACGTCAAACAGGCACAAATAACCGCCTTTTTCCGGCAGCGCTTTTAAATCTTCGTCAAAGGATTTTCTGCCCATTGCTTTGGTCAGGTCGTCCAGGAACGCCGAGTTATACATACTGTAGAGTTTTTTGACATCGGCAGCCGAAAAGAAAAGCCCGCCATCCAGTACGCGTTCAAAATGGTTATTAATGATGGCTTCTTTCTCCACAATACCACGATTAATCACTCTGCGTACCAGATAGAGGCAACTGGCACCCGATATCACTGCCACCAATGCGGCAAAGAAAATAATCAATGTACAAACCCGCAAATAAACATCTTTTTTATACGCAAATACATACAATCCGGTCGGCAAATAGGCGAAGTGCTCCATCGCTTCCGAAACGGTGAAGATGGCGTTTTTAGCATTATATTCATCACCGGTCACCGGTTTACCGTTCTTAAATAGAGAGAACATCAGGTTCTCGCTGTCCATCGCCAGCGATTTTGACAGTAAAGAAAAACGCTCCAGACCAAGCAAAAATATCAGACTACGATTGTGAGTTACCGGATAGAGGTAATAGACGAAGGTTTTACCGTCAAAAGAGATAAACCCTGTATTTTTGACATGTCGATACTTCACAACCTGCATAATATCTGCACAATAATTTTTCTCGAACTCCTTTACCTGAATACATTCGTCACTGGAAATCAGATAAGGACCGACATCGTACAAATAAGAGGGGGAAACCGAGTCGGCGTAAGCTGTGCGCAAACCAACCAACAGCTGTTCCTCCGTGGGATTTAGCGTGTTGATAAGATCAATTGCCACGCTACGCCGATATTCAGCAATATTTGCCACCGCAAAAGCAGTATCAATAACGGACTGTTTCAGGCTATACACCCGTTCCTTTACCATTTGAGTGTAGATCCCGCAGGCAACTGCTGAAATCATGATAAAAATCAGCAGACTGACTGTAAGTACGAACTTATTGATTCTGGACATACGTAAACTACTCTTTTACTAATTTTCCACTTTTATCCCAGGCGGAGAATGGCATGGGTTTCTGGTACAGATACCCCTGAGCCTGAACACATCCTAATTTGATTAATTCGCGCGCAACGTCTTCGCTCTCTACGCCTTCCGCAATCACCGGGATCCGGTTATAGCGTGCCAGGTCGAAAATAATGCGCACAATTTTTCCCGCAGTACCGAAAATATCGCCGGTGAATTGCGAGTCCACCTTTATGCTGTCTGGATTAATTTCATAAAAACGTTTCAGGTTTGACAAACCGGTGCCAAAGTCATCAATCGATATCCGTACCCCTTGTTTACGCAGTTGTTCAATATTGAGATAAAAATGTTCATTAATTCGCTCGATCACGGTTTCAGTGATCTCAACACAGAGGCTGTTCGCCTTCAGGCCATTTTCTTTCATGATGGTGGTAAAACGCTCATGAAAGTGTGGTTCGTTTAACTGCCAGGGCGAAACATTAATATGCAGTAAGAAATCATCCTTCAGCGACGCACGCTGACTAAAATGTCTGAATTCACCCATTGCCGTTTTAATAATCTGATAACCCAGCTCATTGATAAACCCGATATCTTCAGCAATGGTAATGAACTTCAGCGGTGAAATGATCCCCCGCTCCGCAGACACCCAACGGCACAACGCCTCCGCGCCCAGAATGGCGCGGGTGTTAATATCAACGATCGGTTGATAGACGAGGAATAGTTCGCCAATTTCCATTGCATGGCGAATATTACGCGCAATCCAGATATTCTCTTCTATTTCGTTGAGTTTCGCGTCATCACAGAAAATAAACTCTGAGAACATATGGTCACGGATACTGGAAATCGCCAGTTTCAGTTTTTCTGCGTAACTCCAGGCGTTTTCCCCCTGCAAAGGTTCACAAATGGCAGACTTATGGATGCGCAGATTGCGGTAGCCAAAGCTGCTGTCAAAATCGTTTACCATCGCTATTTTACGGGTAAATGTCTGTACATTTTCCCGACACAGAAGTAAATAGAGATCGGCATTGAATGTCACGATATCGCAGCATTGCGCATATTTCTCGGCAATTCGCTGACACAATTTCCTGACGATTTTATTGCGCTCATCAACACCAAACACCGCTTCCACGGCTTCCAGACCACACAGTTTGATGATCCCCACAGCCAGATACTGATTATTGTTAGACTCAATAATCGCCATATTTTTAATAAAACCACTTTCCTGATCGTAAGAGATCAGTGAGAGCAATTTATTTGACCGTTCAATTTCGGCATCTTTCATTTCCGCGATCGAATTTTTGATGCTGATAATCTCTTTCGCATCGCCTTCACGAATTTTCAGAGCCTCGATTTGATCCGTTGAGTCAGGCAAAAACGCCAGCGTATTAACCAGCTCTGTCATTTCAGAAAATTGCCGACGGAACACACGAGTGGTCATTAAATAAACCACCAGCAATACGATAATAATGAACGCAAACGGCAGATAAAAAAGTTTATCTGATGCGTTCAATAAATTACCGCCAGGATAATAAAAATAGATTTCGAATAATGCGTTGTTTGGCACCGCTGATGTTTTTTCGATATATTCAGTATCGACAGAATCAATAATATTATAATTATCTTCGCTATTATAAATAATCAGTTTTTCACGAGCGAGTTGATTCTTGGCAATGATCTCATGGCCTTGTTTCAAAAATAGAACTTCATCATTAGCGCTGATTTGATCAAGATACTCGTTCAGATATCGCCAGTTTAAATCGACATGAATTTTATCCACCGCTAACAAATCGTGATCTTTGCCGTTGATGTGTAGCGTAAAAGAGATACATTTTTTACCCGGACGATCAAAGCAATTGTATGCCGGATTCCAGCTGTTGTTAGAGTCATCTGAAGCCACCGACCACGGTCGTTTCGATGGGTTAAAATCGGCAAAAATAACCCGCCCTGACTCGTCGACAAGCGGTCCATTTACTTGTTCCTGATGATAAACAACGATTTTATCATTCGCCCTCCGCGAAAAAAGATAATATTTATTATCATCAAGTACCAGTCCCACCGAGTCTAAAAATGGCATCATTTCCATTTTAAGAATCACGGCGCGTTGAATCTCCTCTGTATTTTTTAATAAATACAGTGAGTCCTTTAATGTCAGGGCCGAACGTTCAATATCTTTAAAGAAATAGCCAACGTTTTTCTGAATAAGTTCAAAGCGGCTATCGGCACGTTTTACCGCGCGCTCCGATACCAGTTGATAGTTAATGATGAAAAAAAGACCAATAAATGACAGTGCTGCCAATAAAAATAAAATTATCAGCCTTATCTTTATCTTTTCGTATAAACTCAGCATGTTAATACATTTAACAAAATAACTATCTGAACGCTGTGCCGCTGCAAAAATTGTCCCTTGCTGCGGCTTTTTAACCAAATTACCCGATTCTACAAAATCAGCAGAAAGTTACAACACTTGCTTAGGGCAATAATTTCCTGTGAGGTGATTACCCTTTCAAGCAATATTCAAACGTAACTATCCTTTAATTTTCGGATCCAGCGCATCGCGTAAACCATCGCCCAACAAATTGAACGCCAGTACGGTCAGAAAAATAGCCAGGGCCGGAAAAACAGCGACATGCGGCGCGATAACCATATCCGCTCGAGCCTCATTGAGCATTGCTCCCCACTCTGGTGTCGGCGGCTGCGCACCGAGGCCGAGAAATGAGAGGCTGGCGGCAGAGATAATCGAGGTACCAATGCGCATGGTGAAAAACACCACGATAGAAGAGACGGTCCCAGGCAGGATATGACGCAACAAAACGGTCATATCGCTGGCACCAATACTGCGTGCTGACTCAATAAAGGTTTGCTGTTTCAACACCAGCGTGTTGCCGCGCACCAGGCGGGCAAACGCGGGGATGGAAAAAATGGCGACTGCAATAATCACGTTAGCAATGCCGCTTCCCAACACCGCAACAACAGCGATCGCCAGTAAAATACCCGGGAAGGCAAACAGCACATCGCAAATGCGCATGATCAGCCGATCCCACCAGCCTTCATAATATCCAGCGAGCAAGCCCAGCAACGTCCCGATCGCCGCACCGATAAACACGGCAAACACGCCGCCAGCGAGATTTGCGCACCAACCAGGACACGGCTGAAAATGTCACGCCCCAGTGAATCGACGCCAAACCAGTGCTGCAAAGAAGGTCCGTTATTCAGATTGTCATAATCAAAATAATTTTCGGCGTCATAGGGAGCGATCCAGCGTGCAAAAATGGCCACCACAATCAATAAAATAACGAATAATGCGGCGGTCATCGCCATATGCTGACGGCGAAATCGTCGCCAGAATTCATGCCACGGTGTACGTACCTGGTCAGGTTTGACCAGTGGCATGGCGTTTAACACCGCCTGACGTCGCCAGTTAAATAGTCGCATCCTTACTTGTACCTGATAGCCGGGTTAATGGCGGCGTAAAGCACATCCACCACTAAGTTGATAAGAATAAATTCCAGCGAGAAAAGCAGAATTTCCGCCTGAATCACCGGGTAATCACGCATTTCTACGGAGTCAACGAGTAAGCGTCCAAGTCCCGGCCAGTTGAAAACTTTCTCCACAACGATGGAACCACCGAGCAAAAAGCCAAACTGTAAGCCCATCATGGTCACTACCGGGATCATCGCGTTACGTAGCCCGTGTTTGAGGACAACCCAGGTTTCGCTCACCCCTTTCGCCCTCGCGGTACGCATATAATCTTCGCTTAAAACATCGACAAACGACGCGCGGGTAAAGCGCGCCATCACGGCGGCCACTGCCGCGCCGAGCGTCAGGGAGGGTAAAATGTAGTGCTGCCAACTGTCTGCTCCCACGGTAGGCAGCCAGCCCAGTTCAACGGAGAATACCTGAATTAAAAGCATCCCCAGAGCAAATGCCGGAAACGAGATCCCCGACACCGCAATGGTCATACTCAATCGATCCGGCCAACGGTTACGCCAGACGGCGGCGATAATTCCCGCCGCCATACCAAATATAACCGCCCAGACCATACTGGTTATGGTCAGCCACAGCGTTGGCATAAAGCGGCTGGCAATCTCATCGGCAACCGGACGACGCGACACCATCGACAGGCCAAAATCCCCCTGCACAGCATTGCTGATATAGTGCCAGAACTGGTGATACAGCGGCTGATCCAACCCCAGCTGCTGACGCACCAGTTCTATAACCTGCGCATCAGCTTCGGGCCCGGCAATCAATCGCGCCGGATCGCCGGGCAGCATATGGACAAATAAAAACACCAGCACCGAGACGATAAACAGCGTCGGAATCAACCCCAGTAAGCGTTTGATAACGTAATTAAGCATTCCACTCCCTGCGTTGCTTATTGCAAATCCGCGTCTTCAAAGCTGAAGCCGGTGTCTGGCATGATCCAAAAACCGGTCAGGTTTTTACTGTGTGCCGACACCAGTTTTTCTACCACCAGCGGGATCCACGGCGATTCTTGCCAGATGATATCCTGCGCCGCCTTATATAAGCGGGTCTTTTCCGCCGGATCATTAGTTTTCAGTGCCTGAGCCAGGAAGTCATCCACCTGTTTATTGCTGTAAAACGCGGTATTAAACAGCGTCGGTGGCCAGTTCTGCGAGGCAAACAGCGGCGATAGTGCCCAGTCCGCTTCGCCGGTTGAAGCCGACCAGCCAGTGTAGAACATCCGCACGCCGCTCTCTTTTTGCCCTTTACCTTCAACTTCTGCCGCCCGCTGTCCGGCATCCATCGCAGTCACCTGGGCTTTAATCCCGACCTGCGCTAACTGCTGCTGGGTAAATTGCAGCACTTTCTGCGCGGTGCTGTGGTTATGTGACGACCACAGCGTGGTACTGAAACCGTTGGGATATCCCGCCTCTTTCAGTAATTCGCGCGCTTTCACTGGATCGTAAGGCCACGGTTTATAACTTTGCGCGTAGGCGATACTTGGCGGTACCACACCAGTAGCTGGCGTTGCATAGCCCGCAAAGGCAACTTTCACCAGCGCCGGACGGTTAATGGCGTAATTCAGCGCCTCACGGACCTTCGGGTTATCGAACGGCTTTTGCGTCACGTTCATACTGATATAACGCTGCATAATTGACGGACTGGCCATCAACTCGATATTTTTGTTTTTCTCCAGCAGTGTGGCCTGCTCGTAAGGAATGGGGAAAGCAAACTGCGCTTCACCGGTTTGCAGCATTGCCGCGCGGGTGTTGTTATCCGCCACCGGACGCCAGGTTATGCTGTCCAGTTTGGGCAATCCTGGCTGCCAGTAACCCGCGAATTTTTTCACCTTCACAAAATCGGTCTGATTCCAGGTATCCAGTTCATACGGTCCGGTTCCCACCGGATAAAAACCAATCTCCTTGCCATATTTTTCCAGCGCTGCCGGTGAAATCATCGCGGTCGCCGGATGGGCAAGAATATTAATAAACGCTGAGAACGGCTGTTTGAGGGTAATCTTTACCGTTGTCGGATCGATCGCTTCCGTTTTAGCAATATTCTTATACAGGTTATAGCGTTTAAGATGATTCGCCGGATCGCTGGCCCGGTCCAGATTCGCTTTCACCGCCGCGGCGTTGAAATCGGTGCCATCCTGGAATTTAATGCCTTCCCGCAATTTCACGGTGTAAGTAATGCCGTCATCGGAAACGGTATAACTCTCCGCCAGCACGTTTTTCAGTTTCATCTCTTTATCCAGACCGAACAGCCCCTGGTAAAACGATTTCGCTACGGCCTGAGATAACGTGTCATTTGCGTCATACGGATCGAGCGTGGTGAAATTCGATCCTACCGCCACCACCACATCTTTGGCAGCGAATGCACAAGATGCCATCAACGCTGTCGCAATTCCCAGCGCCACTAACCCACTACGGTGTACAGCTCTTGCCATTTTATTCTCCGCCTGAATGTTATCTACGCATGAATGCGTATTCTGATTGTGGTTGTGCGACGTAATGCCCCGGCCCGACGCATTGCAACGAGACGGCTGCCACCTCTTCGCCACGCAGATGAATATTGCTGGGAAGATCGTCCGACAGCAGTACACGCTGCGGTCGTTGTCGGGACGGTTCAGCGACCGGAACTGCCGCCAGTAATTTACGCGTATAAGGATGCTGCGGGTTTTCGAAGACCGCGCGCCGTGGACCAATTTCAACAATTTGCCCGAGATACATCACCGCCACACGATGACTAATCCGCTCTACCACCGCCATATCGTGGGAGATAAACAGATACGCAATGCCGAAATCACGCTGGAGATCGAGCAACAAGTTGATAATCTGCCCGCGAATAGAAACATCCAGCGCCGAAACGGCTTCGTCGGCAATGATCACTTTTGGATTCAATGCCAACGCGCGAGCAATGCAGATGCGCTGGCGCTGACCGCCGGAAAACTCATGCGGGTAACGCCAGGCATGTTCAGGTAACAGGCCCACGCGCTCCAGCAACCACGCAACGCGTGCAGCCGCGTCTTTACCTGGCAATAAACCGTGTACACGCAGCGGTTCGATAATCGAATCACCGATGGTCTGACGTGGGTCCAGCGAAGCGTAAGGGTCCTGAAAAATAAACTGAATATCCCGGCGTAATGCCTGAAGTTTGCCGGGTGACAAGGTATCGATTCGCTGACCGTTAAAGATAATTTCGCCGCCCTGCGATTCGACCAGGCGCAGCAACGCCCGCCCGGTAGTGGATTTACCGCTGCCAGACTCGCCCACCAGCGATAGCGTTTCGCCAGGCCAGAGATCAAAACTGACTTTCTCAACGGCATGCACTTCCCGCGTTACGCGATTCAACAAACCGCTGCGCAAAGGGAAACGGGTGACAAGATTACGCACTCGTAAAACAGGTTCGCCATCCACCACCGTTTTCTGCTCGATGGGGGGGGCCTGTTTCGCTGGATGTTCAAGCGATATCAACGGGAAACGTCGGGGATAATCTAACCCTTTCATCGCACCAAGTTGCGGAACAGCAGCTAACAGCGCACGGGTGTAAGGATGTTGCGGTGCATGAAAAATCTGTTCGACGGTACCCGTTTCCACCGCCTCGCCCTGATACATCACCAGTACCCGATCGGCAATCTCTGCCACCACGCCCATATCGTGAGTGATAAAGATAACGCCCATCGACATCTCTTTTTGCAATACTTTGATTAATTGCAGGATCTGCGCCTGAATAGTGACATCCAGCGCGGTGGTTGGCTCATCGGCAATCAGCACCGCCGGGCGGCATGACAGCGCCATCGCAATCATCACTCGCTGGCGCATCCCGCCAGAGAGTTGATGCGGATAACGTGAAAGAATGGTTTGTGCCTCAGGAATGCGTACCTGATCCAGCATCCGCTTCGCCTCGACCATCGCTTCTTCACGACTGGCGTTCTGATGCAGACGAATTGATTCGGCAATCTGTTCACCCACAGTAAATACCGGGTTCAGCGATGTCATCGGCTCCTGAAATATCATCGCCATATCCGCACCGCGAACATGGCGCATTTGTGCAGCGTTCTGCTCGCTAAGTTCAATCACTTCGCGACTGCGCCGCTGCAACAGCATTTTATCGCACTGTACTAAACCGCCCGCCTGTTCCAACAGGCGCATCAATGCCAACGCAGTCACTGACTTACCGGAGCCGGATTCGCCAACAATTGCCAGCGTCTCACCGCGTTGCAGACTAAAAGAGAGATTGCGGACCGCAGCTATTTTCTGCTGGTCCTGCATAAAGGCAATATTCAGATTTTCAACCGCCAGCACATTACCGGCATCAAGTTCATCACTGTGTGGCAACGGTGTCCCCTTTTTCACGGTAGATACCGGTGGTTGGCGTATCGCCTGCGTAGCCCCAGGCGCGATACATTCCTTCGGTGTTAAACGGTAGCGCGACATTCCCTTCATGGTCGATAGCGATTAAGCCACCGCTACCGCCAAGCGCAGGGAGTTTTTCCATTACTACCCGCTCGCAGGCTTCCGCGAGACTTAATCCGCCGTAATCCATTAACGCGGCGATGTCATATGCCGCCAGCGCGCGGATGAAGACTTCGCCCGTGCCGGTACAAGAAACCGCCACACTGGCGTTATTGGCGTAGCATCCGGCACCCACTAAGGGACTATCGCCAACTCGTCCGGGTAATTTATTGGTCATTCCGCCTGTGGACGTGGCTGCCGCCAAATTGCCGTCTAAATCCAACGCCACGGCCCCCACGGTGCCCATTTTCTGTTTTTCATCCAGTGGCGCACCGCTATGGTCGAGGACGGTTGCCCCTTCCTTGCGCGCTGCCAGTAGTTGTTCATAACGCAAAGGCGTGGAGAAAATCTCCGGCGAGACGCGCTCCATGCCACGAGCAAACGCAAAATTTTCTGCCCCTTCGCCAATCATCATCACATGCGGGCTTTGCTCCATCACCAGCCGGGCGGCAAGAACCGGATTACGCAGATGACTAACGCCCGCCACCGCACCGGCTTTCAGGGTGTTACCATCCATCACACAGGCGTCCAGTTCATGGGTTTCATCACGCGTAAAGACAGCGCCAATTCCGGCGTTAAACAGTGGACACTCTTCCAGCAGACGCACCGCTTCCGTCACCACATCCAGCGCACTTTCGCCCGCTTCCAGCATTTTCTGCCCGGTTTCAACAATGGCAGACAACGCCTCGATGTAGCGTAATTCCTGTTGCAGACTCATCTGCGCGCGGCTAATTGCACCTGCGCCACCATGAATTGCAATGACTGCTTTGCCCATAGTATTCGTCCATTAAGGGTGGTTCGCCACTTTTGCTATAAATATCAGAATTTTTATGAATTACTCATTCAATTTTTGAATATAGAAAGATGGATATGGCATGTAAAGGCAGGACCCAGCGCTACGCCCGAGGTGGCATACAGTCTGTGGCGTTTTTCTGACATAATAGGCAAATTCGATTTTGCCTCCGCAGGAGTGTTTTCATGGAATTTACCACCGGATTGATGTCGCTCGACACCGCGCTTAATGAGATGCTTTCTCGCGTCACCCCACTGACCGCCCAGGAAACGCTGCCACTGGTACAGTGTTTTGGTCGTATTCTGGCGAGCGATGTCGTTTCGCCGCTTGATGTTCCGGGGTTTGATAACTCCGCAATGGACGGCTACGCGGTGCGTTTAGCCGATATTGCCTCCGGGCAACCGCTGCCCGTTGCCGGTAAATCCTTTGCCGGTCAGCCATACCATGGTGAATGGCCTGCGGGTACCTGCATTCGTATTATGACCGGTGCGCCGGTGCCGGAAGGCTGCGAAGCGGTGGTGATGCAGGAGCAGACTGAACAAATGGACAATGGCGTGCGTTTTACTGCTGAAGTGCGTAGCGGGCAAAATATTCGCCGTCGCGGTGAAGATATCTCTGCAGGTGCGGTTGTTTTCCCGGCGGGAACTCGCCTGACTACCGCAGAGCTGCCAGTAATTGCTTCACTGGGGATTGCCGAAGTTCCGGTGATTCGTAAAGTGCGTGTAGCGCTTTTTTCTACCGGTGATGAACTCCAGTTGCCCGGTCAGCCGCTGGGCGACGGCCAAATCTACGATACCAACCGTCTCGCCGTACACCTGATGTTAGAACAGTTGGGATGCGAGGTAATTAACTTAGGGATTATCCGCGACGATCCCCATGCCCTGCGCGCCGCATTTATTGAAGCCGACAGCCAGGCGGATGTGGTGATCAGTTCCGGCGGTGTTTCAGTGGGTGAGGCGGATTACACCAAAACGATTCTTGAAGAGCTGGGGGAGATCGCCTTCTGGAAGCTGGCGATTAAACCAGGTAAACCGTTCGCGTTCGGTAAACTCAGCAATAGCTGGTTCTGCGGCCTGCCGGGCAACCCGGTTTCAGCGACGCTGACCTTCTATCAACTGGTACAGCCTTTGCTGGCAAAACTAAGCGGTAACACCGCCAGCGGCCTGCCCGCGCGCCAGCGCGTACGCACAGCGTCCCGCCTGAAAAAAACGCCAGGACGTCTTGATTTCCAGCGCGGCGTGCTGCAACGCAACGCCGATGGCGAACTGGAAGTGACGACCACCGGACATCAGGGTTCACATATATTTAGCTCCTTTAGCCTCGGCAACTGCTTTATCGTGCTGGAACGCGATCGCGGCAATGTGGAAGTGGGCGAATGGGTGGAAGTAGAACCGTTTAACGCGTTGTTCGGAGGCCTGTAATGGCGGAACTCAGCGATCAGGAGATGC
>ERZ791872.1119-NODE-1119-length-18927-cov-3.143705_pt1 | contig 18927 bp, 12 predicted proteins | sample MGYA00510279_ERZ791872 | MGnify/ENA primary metagenome ERZ791872 (study PRJEB30046, sample SAMN00792103) | human gut metagenome | study: EMG produced TPA metagenomics assembly of the A metagenome-wide association study of gut microbiota in type 2... | reverse complement strand
AACTCCGGCCACGTCTGACGAATAATAGTAGAAGCTTCAAAGCGGGCGACTGCCGCATCCACATGCTTGTCCAAATTCACGCTGATACTTCCCCACCCGTTTCCCGAAGTGGAGTAAATTCCCCGAATCCCTTTCACGCGGGCAAGCATCGCCTCCAGTTTGCTGGTAGCCGTCATCTCCACCACACGCGCCGAAGTGCCGGGCATGCTGAAACGTACCGTGAAGCCGGGCAATGTCCGTGACGGGTTCAATTTAACAGGTAACAGCGGGACAAGTGCCAGTCCGACCAACGCCACACAGACAAAAGCCACAATCAGCGTAAAGGCGGAAGCCTTCGGGGACTTATTTATTTCAGATTCCATAATTTTGCATTATCATCATTCATATAAATGGGAATCATCATTTAACCAACTTCCCCCCATTGAAATCGAACCTGTCCGAAAGAGAAAGCTTCGCGGCGAAATCGAACAGAGTAAGCCGGCGTATCTTATAATAATTCAGCCAGTAGTTCTGCAAAGCGGAAATATAATTCCGCTGTGCCTGCTGCTGCCTGTTGAGTGAAAGTGTCAGGCTGTTTATATCCGCCTTGCCGATGATAAAACGCTGTTTCGTCTCATTATAAGCAAGTATAGCCAGATCCAAAGCCTCTTCCGCGCTTGCTATCAACTGCTGCTGGATATTGAAATCGCTCACTGTCATAATCACTTCCTCTTCGATGCTAATCTCATCCTGACGTGCCGAAATCTTCACCACATTCAGGTTATTCCGCGCCATATTATACTTGCCTTTACGGACGCCCCAATCCAATAACGGAATGGAAACACTGACCGCCACCAAATCCTGTTGCATCGGTTTATGATACACATCCCCGAAATTATCCGCCACCTGGTTAAAACCGACGCTCGCATTCACACTTGCGTTGAAACGGGATTCTTTCTTTGTCTTGTCCACATTCCGCTGCGCTTCCAGTACATTCTGCTTCAATTCCAGCAATTGAGGGTTGTTACTTCTCCCCCAACTCAAAGCCTCATCCACCGGAATCTCTATCATGCCCGGACGGGAAGGGAGTTTCAGTTCGATTTGCGTATTCTTATCCAGATTAAGAAAAGACGCTAAAGAGAACATCGCCCGTTTCAGGTCGCTAGCCTTGTTCTGAAGAGTGTTCTGTGCGTTGACACGGTCCAGTTTCAATGTCAGCAGGTCGGCCTGTGAGATAGCGGCTATCCGGTGGCGTTGTTGCCCGATACGATAAAGCGTATCGGTGGAAGCCAGGTTGTCCTTTGCCAGTTTATATTCCGCTTGCGCCATGGCAAGGGAAAAGAAATAGTTCGTGGCCGTTTCCGAAACTTTCTCCACATTATAAAGAAACTCCTTCTTCACACGCTCATATTTCAACGGTTCTATTTTCCGCTCCCACTTGAAAGGATTGTATCCTACCAGGCTCTGCGAATATCCGAGCCTTATCGGGACACTGGTGAGTTGTGTCGCGCTGTTATCCCCAAAGTTGCGCATATAGGCAAGATTCGATTCCAGATAGAATGTACCCCCGGTCAGGTCGAGGTTCTGCCTCACGCTCAGTCCGCCGTAGGCATAATATGATTGCTGCGTGCGGTACACGTCGAGGTTGGAGCCCGAATCATAACGTTTCGTTATATCCCGGTTATATTGTGCCGGAGTAAGGTCCAGCGTCAGACTGGGCAGGCGGTTCGCCTTGTATGTCCGGTATTCCCAATAGCCGGAGAGATACATATTCTGTGTGCGGAATGATTCCAGCGAACTGTCGTTGGCCAAAGCAATCGTCTGATTCAAGTCCAGTACCAGATGTTTCTGTGCGTACAGCGGGGATTCACCACAGAGGACACTGAGGACACAGAGAAAGGTGGGAATTCTTAATAATCCGTTCATAACTCTCATATTTGAACTATTTGTTATTATTTGCTACTTATTTCAACTTTCTTACTTCTTCTTTTTTCCGGTAAATGAACCAATAAAGCAACGGTATGATAAACAGGCTCACTGCCGTGCCTATCGACATCGTCCCTATCATGGCAATGGACAACGGCTTTTGCAGTTCCGAACCCATATCCGAAGAGAACAAGAGCGGAACCATGGCGAAAATCGTAGTCAGCGAGGTCATGATAATGGGACGCAGGCGCCTGCGTCCGGCTTCATGGATGGCTTCCAGCAAAGGGACGCCTGCCTTGCGCAGTTCATTGATTGCGTCCAGTTTCAGGATAGAGTCATTGATGACGATACCGCAGGTGACGATAAGCCCGATGGCTGACATCAGATTCAGCGTATGCCCGCAAAGCCAAAGCAGCAACAAAGCAAAGGCCACGTCTATGGGAATTTCCGCCAGGACAAGCAAAGGCTGTAAAAAACTCTCGAACTGTGCCGCAAGGATAAAATACATCAGCAACAGGGAAATCAGAAGTATCACTACCAGTTCGTCCAGCATTTCCCGGTTCGAGAAGAAGCTGCCGGAAAAGCCGGTATCCCACTCCCCCGTATTCCCGGCTACCTGCTTCACGTCTTTTATCAGCTTGTCTGCATCGCGCACTCCATAAAAATCGAAGGGCACAAATTCCCCGTTACGCCCGGCAGTAATACTTTTCAAGTCTTCGGCAGGAGCCACCTTTACCAGTTCCCGAAGCGGGATATATTCTATATTGCCTTGGTTATCCGGCTGTGTCTGTATCAATGTCTCCTGCAAGACCCTGTTCACGGTCTTTTCATTCCCTGCAATATTAATCGGAAGATATTGCTGGTAAGAATGCAGCATAGTCACGCTGTTTTCGCGGAAAGCCGTTTTCAAGACACGGTAAAGTTCGTTATAGGAGACACGGTAAAGCAGCAGTTTTTCCTTGCTGATGCTCAGGTTCAACTGATTTTCAAAAGCGATGCCCGTAGGATTGATTCCGGTTTCCCCTGCCAATTCATACTCCAGTTTGCGAATCGTTTCCGCTTCCGGTGCCTGTGCCCTGTTACGGGCATAAAATTCAGCTATGATATCCGGTTCACCCGTCACAAAAAGTTTCTCGAATACCGTTTCCGGCGGAGAGAAAGAAATGACGGAGAGCGGATAACGTTCCTTCAATCTCCGGTATATCTCCTGTTCCAATGGGGCAATCTCTCCGGAAGTTTCCGTCCGGAAATAAAGTTCCGCTTCGGAAGAGGAAAGCTCCCTCTCCCGGTTCAGGATAAAATCCTGTCTGCCGACAGAAGCCGTCTGTTCCAGAGAACGGCCTTCCAGTTCTTTAAAAAGTGCGTCCACACGCTTCCTGTTTTCATCCACGTGGATATTCTCATTCCATTCTATGCGGACAATCAATTCGTTTTCTTCTATATCGGGCATCCGCTCTTTATCTATAAAGAAAAAGAAGAATACACAAAGCGGAATGGAAATGACGCAAAACAATACGCTGAACGTTTTATGACGAAACACCCAGTCTACTCCGGCATCATAGAAACGGTCCAGTGTATGGTCTTTTACCGGGTTATTGAATTTAAAGGAGAGCCACTTCCATTTCCGGGTACGGATGCCTGTACGGTAGACCAGCAAATAGAGGACGGGAAGAAGCATAATGCCAGTAAAATAAGACACCATCAGCCCTACCGTGACGGAGAAAGCCTGGTCGTAGAAAATAGCTCCGGCAATGCCGCTCATAAAAATCAGGGGAGCGAATACGGCGATGGTGGTCAGCGAAGAACTCAGCATGGGCGTCACCACTTCACTTGTCCCTGTGATACAGGCACGACGCAGGGAATATCCCCGTTCGCGGTATTGCGAAATATTCTCAGTCACGATAATCGAGCTGTCAATCATCATTCCCAAAGCCAGAATCAATCCGGCAAGGGAAATGATATTCAGTGACATATTACAAAGGTAGAAGAATACGAAACTGATTACGATGGAAACCACCATGCTGAGCCCGATGACCAACGGGGATTTCACGTCACCCAGGAACAGGACTGCTACCAGGCAGATAAAGAGGAATCCTAAAGAAAGATTCTGCTGCAGATTGGAAATCGTGAAGTCCAGCAACTCCGTCTGATTGCGGCTGATACTGAAATCAATGTCCGGATATACCCGCTGGAAATACTCCATCGTCCCTATCAGGGAGTTCTTCATCTTGTCCATATTCTCATCCGCCTGCTTGATGACAGCCAATGTCACCGCACGCTTTCCGTTCGATAAGGACACGCCCTTTTCTTTCACAGGCACGATATTAACCTTGCAGAAATCCTTTAACTGCACAATGCGGTCGCCCTTACGCAGATAGATATTTTCCACATCTTCCGCCGTACGCAGTAATGTCGAGAATTTGATATTATATTCATAGTATCCGTCACGTACCGTCATGCTGCCCGGTTCCACATTGTTGGATGACAGAGCCGATTCAATATCCTCAACGGCAAGTCCCATCATGGCAAGCTTGTCCTCATCGGGCACAATCTGCACCTGGCGTTCCACCAGTCCGGTCACGTCCACCATAGCCACTTCTTCAAGCTGCTCTATCCTTCGCTTGATAACCGATTCGGCAAATTCACACAAGTCAAGAAAGGATTGCTGTCCCGTGGTAGTAGTACTATAGGCACTGTCATTCTTCAATGTCAGGTTCAGGTAAAATACGGGAATATCCGTAGCGCTTGCCTTTATCACTTTCGGGCGTTCCGTTTCTTTCGGAAGAAAATTCATTGCGGCGTCTATCTTTTCGTTCACCTCGATAAAGGCGAGGTCAGTATTCGTACCATAGTCAAAAGACAAGCGGATAATGCCTGCCCCGTCCCTTGATTCACTATGAATGTCTTTCAATGTCGAAACCTGAATCAATTGTCCGCGCAAAGGTTTCACAATCGTGTTTTCCAGTTCGCGGGCGGATGTATTCGCGGCAGACACTTGTACGGTAATCTCCGGAATGGCGATATTCGGAAGCAAGGATATGGGTAAGGTGGAATAGGTCACCAACCCGATAATAAAACAGGCGGTGAAGGCCATCAATACGGCAATGGGACGCTGAATCAAAAATTTTATCATGCTTACTTGATTTTGGGACGGATTATCTTACATTTACTTCCGCTTCATGCGCCAAATTCAGGTTTCCGGTCACAATGACCGTATCTCCTTCGAGCAAGCCATCTTCAACATCTTTCCGGGATTTGTCAGAAACGATGTATTCCGTAGCATTCTCCAGTCCCGTATTTACATAGTTCCACATGGACTTGCCATCTTTCAATGTGAACACGACTTGCTTGCCGGAGCGCAGTACCACAGCCGTCTTGGGAATCACCAACTGTTCACCCAGATTTCTTCTGACGCTCACCCTTACGTTCATGCCGCTGAACAGCTTGCCTTCCCCGTTTACGTCAGCCTTCACCTTTACCATCCCGTTCGCATCCACCAACGGATTGATTTCAGATACACTGCCTTCAAACGAACTGCCTCCGGCATAGGGAAGCACCGTTACCTTATCCCCTTTCTTTATAAAAGCAAGTTCATTCTCCAATACGGTAAATTCGGCCTCCATACCTCTGGTATCAAGAATAGTACAAAATACTTCAGACGTATTAGCCGGATTAAAAGTCTTCGAAAAAAGATTAGCCACCACCCCGTCAAAAGGAGCGGTCAGTGTAGCATGTTCCATTTCCCTTTTTGCCAACTCATACTGAGATTTCGACTGGTCATAACCGCTTTTCACCTTGGCAATCTTCATTATATCCGCCGGAACATTACTGAAATCATCAACGGAATACCCCTGTCCTATCAATATATCTTTCAGTTCCAATTCGGCTTTCAACAAGGCATTCTCCGACTGGGACAGTTTCTGCTCCAAACGGAACTTATCCAACTCCGCCAGTTTTTGCCCTTTATGCACACGGTCGCCATTTTTCACATAAATATGGGCAATGACTTCACTTGTCTCAAAACGCAAATCAGCTTTACTACGAGCATTCACCTTGCCATTGCTTACCAACTCGTGATTAAAATTCTGTCTTTTCAGGACTTGGATGGTTACCTCATTTTTTGCATCAGGAAGGACGGTGGAGACTCCTTGCTCCTGTTCATCGGCACTATTTTTCTTGTCAGAGCAAGAGGTGTTTACTCCTAATGTCAAACATAACAGTAACCATATACAATCGTGTTTCTTCATATTTATTGGTTCTTTTATTTCAATAATTTCTTTACTTCTTCTCTCATTTCTTTAACGGCGGTCGATTGAACTTTTGGTTCTTTCGTCAACACTATTTCAGCAGCATATTTTAATTTTTCAGGGTGCCGATATTTTGGTTCCGCGTAAAGTTTCGCCAACAGATAATATGGATAAATCCGTCCCGGAAGTCGGTGCGTAGACCGAATCAAGTATTCTTCCGCCTTCTCGTAATCTCCTGTTGCCTGGTAATTCTTACCGATAATATTCAGAATCATAGGATCATTACAATGTGTCATCGCTTCCTCCAATATTCTTGTCGAGTTATCATATTCTTTCAATTTATGCAGAGAATATCCGTATTCAAAAAGAAAAGCTCCGCGATTCGTTAATTCGGGATATAACTTCTCGTAGTCTTCTTTAGCTGACTGGTAAGCCCCTATATTATAAAGCATCTTACCACGATGCCAGTCCTTACACGCATCATATTGGTTGTTTTTCCAATAATACGCTCCCAATAGGATCATCAGCGAAACAAAAAATAATAGTATTATCTTTGAACGCCCGATAACACAAGCCGCCAATAAAAAATAAAATGTCACTGCAAATCCGGGAATCTGCATCGGATAAGAGGAAAAGGCAAATACCAAAACCGAAATTACACTCCCACAAAGACCTATTCTTTCTTCACTACTCCCCTTCCAAAGACAAAATCCAATAACTAAAGAGACAACTAATAAAAAAGGAATCCCGTATTCCACCGCTACTTGCAGATATTCATTAAAAGCATATTCCGGACTTCCTGCCACCAATTCTTCCGTTTCCGAATATTCTCCGTTGGAAAAATAATCTTCCTGCGCTCTGCCATAGGCTGAAACAAAATTCCCTGTTCCATGTCCGATAACAGGACTTTCGGCAATAGTAAGAGCGCTGACTTTCCACATGAACAAGCGTCCGTTGGCGGAAGTGGCTTTCAGTTGGAAAAGTGCGTAACCAATCATTATGATTATAACACCGCCTGCGATACAAACCAGTCCTACCTTTCTTTTATATCTCTTTCTAATCTCCTTTAATTTGCTTCCCCATGAAGCGTACATCCCATATACCCATAGACCCGATATAATGGCAGCAATCCAAGCCGAACGGCTCATTCCGGCAGGCAGTACACAAAGAATCAACAGCATCACTCCCAATGCCATATAATATTCCCCCTGTTCTACCCATGTACGTTCCATTTTCTCTCTCAAGTTTAGCCACTCATACAAACAGAGCGGGAATATCATCGCCAAATACCCCGAATAAGGACCCGGATTATAGAAAGACCCCGTAAGTGCATACAAAGAGTGATTGGAAACGGCCAAACCGTATATCTGCCTCAATCCCCAAATAGCTTCAATACCTCCCAATGCAATCAATACCCATGTAACGATAGATGAAAAAGACAGATATTGTTTTCTATTCAGACAAAAAGAACACACACAACAAACGACAAAAACAAAGACCATGCGTCCCAACCATAGTTTTTGATAAGCCATTTCGCCAACAGGAATGTCATTCGGAGTGGCAAAAACCACTACGCTCAAGATTGCCGCCACTCCTAAAAGCGCTATCAAACCTGCCATATCTTTCCTTTCAATTTTTATCAACTTCAATTTTGCTTTCATGTACTTCAATTATCTGACTCTTCTACATCTTACAAGCAAGTCTTCTACATCTTTTGACTAACTCTCCTATATGTTTTAGATAAAACAACCGCATGATTTACTCTAAACAACCGTATCTTTTGAATCAATCAACCGTATGTTTTTTCTATATTATATGCCCCTTTACAAGTAAACAACCGCTCCTTTATGCTAAATTCTACCTATAAATTACATATTGCAATTATGCCCTCACCCTTCACTTCTCCCTGTTCATCGGGGATTGCGGGTGAAGGGTAACCTTTCACCTCCCTCTTCACCTTCTTCTCTCATTAGCTATAATGAAAAAACAATATCATTATAGCTAATAGAGATATCATTATAGCAAATGAAAATATGCTAATAGATTATTTTTTTAATCTATGGCCTTCTTTTTCATAAACTACATTTTAGATCCCTGTGAAGGATGGGTGAAGGACTGCCCTTCACCCGCTATCCCCCATGAATAAAGAGTTGTGAAAGGTGAAGGCTATAATCTGCATTTATCAATTTATATTTCATTTTTCATTTAATTTTCTTCATAATTCTACTCCAACGGGGTTTCTCCGTAAATTTATCTTCCGAATACCAAATACGGGTAGCCTTACCTACAATATATTCTTCAGGCAACATCCCCCAGTATCTTGAATCTTGTGAATTTGCCATATTATCACCAGAAACAAAATAATAGTTCTTTTTAAAGCGATATTGTGCAATCACGCTGTCACCTAATACTATCTGCCCGTCTTTTATACGTAGTTTTTTCTTCTGTTCCCACCCTATCAATTGCCGGTATAAAAGACAGTTCGTACGGTTCATCATTACTGTCTGATCTTTCTTGGGAATCGACAAAGGTCCGAACTCACGGATAGTCCATCGTAACTGTTTGTCATAGGGAAATGTCCCGATAACAATTCCATACTGTCCCGGATGCTGTAATTCAGAGAGGTATTGTTGAGCCTTATAGTTTCCCAAAGGTTCATTCCATCCGCGTATCTTATAAAATCCGTTCCTGATTTCCAATGTATCTCCGGGCAATGCAATGCACCGCTTTACATAATATTGCATCACATCCATTCGGATGCTATCCCAACGGTTCATCTGATAAGGGAAGTTAAATACAAGTATATCATTCCTTTTAAAATCTCCGAAGCCTGGCATCCGATAGATAGTAACCTCTTCTTTATCCAAAGCAGAGAATACATCAAACAGCCGGGCACCTTTTATCATCTTGTTAACCAGTATCCTGTCGCCATCTTCCAAGGCGGGTTCCATAGAATCTGACGGTATCCTGAATGAAGTATAGCAAAATAGCTGCATAATGAATAGAACAACCAAAAGACAGAAGATCAGAAAAGCTCCATCCAATATTTTCGCTCCTATTTTCTTCATCTTATCCATATACTTCCCTCATTTGAACCAGTTTTCTAAAAGCTATCAGTCCCAATGTACACTTCACCTGTTTGTCATACTTATCCAACAACTCGTCAGAGGAGTACCCCTCTTTATTCATCCTATCCTGCAAGAAGTCCGCCCATAAGCATAATAACTCCCAATGCAAAGCGGCATAACTGAAATCTTTCTCTGTCTCTACTACAACAGCCGTCATCATCAACATATTGGCAGCAGCTTCTTCACTACAAGCGTCCAACTTTTCCTGTTTATTGACAATCGGATACAGCCCCATATCATAGGGCGGATATCTTTTTGTATAATAAGGATTTTTACAATATTCAAATATCGGGTTCAACAAACCTTTCATCCAGTCAACCCGATTGAATGTCAGCAAAGACGGAAAACTCTCGTAAGCCTCCCGCACATTCCCCAATGTATCTCCAAAACAAAAAAGAGGATATTCCGAAGAGGTCACAAAACAATGAGAAGAAGTAAAATCACGGTAAGAAAGCAACATTTGTCCGGCAAACAATTTATCGCCTGTCTGCATCAATTTTATATTCCACTTAGCATCCAACTTATCCAGTTCGTCCCTTATCTTCAGGTATCTGTCACCGACAGACTTTAGCAACTCCTTTATTTCTCTTTTTCCATCCTTGTTCCAAAGTGGTAATAAATTCTCTCCCTCATATTGCAAGATACGTCCTTCTTCGTATCCCAAAAGCAATACACCTCTATTTTCATTTCCTGTATACAGTTTCTGAGACAGTACGATATGCCCGGCATCAGATGAAATCTGCGTTCCGTCTGCTATCGTACTTAGATATAAGCTATCGGATTTGACAATCCTCCACCCATTTTCAACCCAACTATCAGTTTCGCTGCTACCGGATATCCACTCTGTATCCACATCGAACAATATTTCTATATTTTGTTGTTGTTGAGCTTCTGTACGGACTTGATAAGAAAGGAAGCCAACAGGCCATCCCTTCATATTCCATTTCTCCGACAAAGAAGGTGATACAAAATCAAGTTGAAGTTCAACATCCCCGCATTGAAAGATATAATGAGTCTGAGTAGCCTGTAAATCCATTTGTTTTAAAGTGGCAGTATCTGCATCACTATATGTTTTATTTTCCACATACAATCCAAAATCCAACAAGCCAGGTCCTCCCGTATTACGTCCATACACAGCAAGAATATTATCCCCGTTGTGGATTTGTGCAACGGCCTCATCTGATAACTGTTGACACTTCACTTTGGGAGTAAAATTCTTCCCGAAACAATAGCATCCGTTACAGTAAAGTTTCATTTGATCGTCACAAACATATCGGATGTAAACTTTATGTCCTTTCAATGCATCTTTATCGTTTACAGAAATATGCCTGCGAACATAAATATGCTCCGTTCCCCATTCCGTACGAACCGGATATTTCCCTGCTATTGGCCCGAAAGCACTTTCACCTTCACTCCATGAAGAATCATCATATTCCTTTTGGTCCCATCCTTGCCCCGGAAACAAATAAGAATATTTTCCAGTCCATCCAAGACTATCATTTGACAAAGGAGCTACGGGATGGATACGAAGAGAATCCCCACCTATAAAACGATATGCTTTACCATCCACTCGTAAAATACCCGTCAGAGGAAATACCTTTCCTGTTCTCAACCGGGGATAACTTTTGTTTAATGTATCCCCGATAGCTTTAATCGCAAAATCAGGAGTTATCGCCAACAATGTATGTTCAGACGGATGAATACCGGAAAGAGGTACTATAACCTTTCCCGAATCATAACAGGCAGTAATCAAAGAAACAATTACTGAAAAAAGAAGTATCCTTCCCGTCATAACAACTCTGGTATTAGTTCTTACTTCCATAACTGAACTCCATTCTCATAAACAAAAATTCTTTCGGCAACTCCACGTGAATGATTGCGCAAAAGCAAAAGTACATTTCGGGGAATATTCCGAAACACCAAAGAATCAGTAGTAGTACGTATTGTTCCAACAGATTTCCAATCTTCGTCACAATAAAATAATTCATAAACATCACCGGGACGAATATAATTATCCCGATTACGTGGAGTATAAACAATACGGTCTACCCGTCTCTTTCCACCCAAATCCAAACCTGCCCATCCCCCGCTAGGCTCGGAATAGTCAAAAGAAGTCCATGTTTTTCCATCAAACACATTTGTATATTCATGCGTTCCATCATGCTGATAACATCCGGGAGTACCTATAACCTTTCCCGTTAAGGGAACGGTATCATTCTTTTCATAAAAGGCGACTTCTGATACATTACAAAAACCGTTAGGCGGCCCTACGTATCTTAGATAACGGTATTCTTTATCAGACCAACTTTTTACTGATGTATTAAGGCGGTCCGGTTTGGCTTGTATAATAAATAACGTGTCTTTTTCTGCAAAATCCGATTGGTTACTTCCTTCAAAAACGCCTCCAATCATTTTAATTCTAAAACGGTTTTCTACATTTATATTATATTTGGCATACAATACTACATCTTGTGTATCTTCTTCTGCCGAATAATAATGAGTTTCATTATTCTGTTTGTCAATATAAAAAGGATCCGTTAAAAAGTTCAATTCGCCATCCTCATAAGTAGCTACCCTCATGGATGAACCTTTCCGCACATATCGGAATACCAAATGACCTGCGTTATACTCCGTCCAGTCAATCGGTACCCAAGTATCTCTATCACTTGCACACAAATAGGCGATTTTCCCTTTCCGTTTACCCTTATAAAGTCTCTCTAACGGAACGATTAATTCTTTTTTAAAAGAATAGGTATATCCATAAGTGGCATCTATAAACTTCGGTAAACGCCAAAAAGGATATACTTCTTCACCATACTTTGCCATTTGTTCATACAGGTCTCTATTCACACTAAAAGTATATCTATACACTTTGGAACTGTCATCCCACCGATACCACCAATTCTTACGTACAGGTCGTAATTTTTGCGGGAAATCAGTCATATATTCCTCTCCATCTTTATTCCACGTTGTCAGCCAAAAATGCCCGGCATTTACATAACTTCGTACAGGAACAAAGTCAATAGCACAAGGAATACCCAAAGCTCTAAATAAATACACTCCAAAATCAGTCACTTCCCTGCATGTTCCAGATAAGTATTGTACATATTCAGGGCCTATATGTCCAAATGGATAGGGCGTTACAGAAGTATAATAATAGCTTTTATCAGGCAATTTACTTATTAGATAATTAGCGGCAACCACGGGATCTTCGATATCTAATGAATCAGACATACGCAATGAATCCAGTAACGAATTATATTTTTCATAGTACATTTCACGCCAATAGGTTAATGGTTCATCACCTATCCGATAAGGTAGTAAGTACTCACAAAACATTTCAAATGAGATATTCTTTCCCCAAGGTTGTTCCTGCCAAACCTTAAATGCCCAGTCAATGTTATGACATAGATAAGCGGAATCTATTTCCATAATATCTCGTTTCTTATTCGGCTCTTTCATGACCCCATATACAGCTGTTACAGAGTCAGCAACTTGTTGCGGTGTTTTACCTTTGCTCTTTTTCAACCATATATAGTAAGACTTATAGTTATCAAATTGTTCACCATCGTAATAAGTATAAAAAGGGAGATTTTCTATTAGAAAACAAGCTGCTTTGTACTTTAAACTATCAGTAGGGTTATTTTGATAATAGCGAAGTACTTTTTCCAGTTCTTTTCTATTATTTCCAGTAGATTGCAAAGCAACTTCCAAAGAAGTAGTTGTTCTTCCATCTTGAGAAAATAACTTACCTACAAATTGCCATCCTAAAAATATTATCAATAAGACGAGCACAAAATGTATATAACTATAATAGTTCTTCGCCATATTTTATATTCTTATCAAATTATTATTTTGCGTTTCCTGTTATCTTCAATAAAAAAGGGCCTCCCTCTGCATTGCTATACACTGTAATTGTTTTATTAAAATGTTCTGGATGTTCTGCTTTATATTTCACACTCATAATCAATCTCTTACCTAATCGAATTGGTTCTTTTGAGTATTCAACTGTAGTACATCCACAAGAAGTGGAAACATCTTCTATAATAAATGCATTCTTACCTGAATTAGTGAATATAAACTCCACACACTGCTCTTTTTCCCAATCAAAGGTTCCCATATCTAACTGATATGCAGATACATCAACTGTTGTTAACAGTTGATTATCAACATCTAAATGAATATCCTTCCCCGTAATAATACTCAAATAAAGTTCTTTTATTTTAGGATTATGGATTGGATTCCCAATAGAAACGACTCTATTGTTTCTATCTAATAAAAATGTCTGAAACATTGTTTCAGTTGGAATATGATTCAAAATATTCAATGAATCTTGTTCATCTATACAAACAGGATATTTAAAGCGATCAGTTATCAAGATATTAGATATTTCTGTCTTATTCTTAGGAAAAAAGAAAAATAAAAATTGTACAGAATTGGAAGTCAACGAATCAACTTGTTCCATAAATTCTTGCCATGCCGATAGCCTCAACTTACAGCTAGTACATCCTGTTGAATCAACATATATCACAACTTTATATTTACTTTCATTCTGAATTCGATAATCTATAGAATCATCTCCATTAATAGTAAAATGAAGATTCGAGGGAAAAATAAATTCTTTAGAGTTCCAATCTTCTAACAAACTTAAAACACGTGCCCGTTTATCATCCTTACATGACACTAAAAATAATAGTACAATAACAACTATATATTTCATTTCAACTCTTAATTGGTTATATCATATAGAAATAATATGAATATTATTAGAGAAGGCCATTCAAATCTAAACAAGCGAATTGTATATCATCATCTAGGCTCATAATAATTCGATTATTTTCCTCATCATAACAAAAATTTGTTATTTGATATTTAGTCTCTATTGTTTTGATATAAGTACCATCTATTTCGAAAATTAGAAACTTCGTGGGGCGGTTTATTTTCATACCGCTAGAATCACTATTATAAAAAGTTTCTTTACCAGAATAAAGTGCGACTATTTTATCTTTACAATAAGCAACTCCACTATAAAAACTGACTCTATTTGTGGATTTTGTATCCCATTCCGGACCATATACATTACATTTCAAATTCCCATTGAGATCATAAATCGTCATTAAATCATGATATAAATAACATTCCACATAGTTCCCATTCTCTACAGACAGGTCAAAATCAACACGTTTCTTCTTAATATCTGGGTGTTCATATGGCATATTATTTATTTTTCCAGTTATTATATTCCATGTTGTTAAAGTCTCTTCATAACCAGAGTTTCCAGTTGGTTCTATAATCAAAGCGAGGTATATAGAGTCATTTACATATTTATATTTATTAGGAAATAAGCTTTTATTTATATTTGCTTTTACCGTTGGCTTATATAATGAATCATAAAGGATACTATCCATATCATAGGAAAAAACTTTTTGTTTTCCGTGGTCTGATATGTAAAATTTATGATTCTTTTCATCTGTCCCAATATATCCCATATTAGTAATATCATTAGGTCCTTCACCTCTTCGTATCGCACTTGTCAAATAACTAAAGTCATTTTTATTAAATATATGTACCAAATCGTCTTGCGATTTAACGTCACCTATGATTAAATAATCACCAACAATGCACAATGGACTTATTTGACCGATCAGAACATCTTCAATTACAATTTCTTTTACTTTATCTCGAACATCCAAGATATTAGCACGTTTATCCTGATGTATTTCGTTCTTTGAGTTTTGTGTACATCCCCAACAAATAATGAAAAGTAAAAAGTATAATATTTTCCTCATAATATAACTATTTGAATAATATTTATAAAACTCTATATCAATGCCAAGTTAATCTATCTCTCATAATTCGAGATATTTGACATTACTAAATCTCCTCACTCTGTTATCACTATCCCTGCTACTTATTGTAGCAGAGATAGTTAAGCTATTCCATTAGTTCTATTTACCAATAGTTTTCATGGAAATATGGATACCATTGGTAGCAGTAACAACCATTACCACCATCTACACAACCATTCACACAATCAAATCCTCCTTCACTAGGATCTGCCAACGCTTCTATATTAGCTAAAGCCAAATCCGACAACTTCACATTGCTTTGCGAAGTATATATATTGTATCCCGCAACAGCGGCAACAGCAACAATGGCTATAAGTCCCATTAGTTTCTTTTTCATTCTGTCATTTTTTTAGTTTGTTCTTTTTCATTTTTCTTCTGTATTTATCATTTCAACAGAACAGCAATAGTTTGCTACATTAACTTTTTATTCTTATGTTTGCATCGGAATCTTTTTTTAAAGGTTTAGGAGCAGATGATATGTAAGCAAATCCGGCAAGATGAACAAACTCATCATTCTGCTCCTTTAATCAAGTTAATTCTCTCATACGCTACCAAAACTAAACTTTAGTATTGGCTGATCGTTATTCACATCTGTCGCCATTATCGTTTTAGTAGCTTCATCTACCCAAATACCATATATATAATGGTCGAGTACATATTTACACATCGGTTCTCCTTTCAAACTAAATACATAAATGTATTTTCCTCCGTCAGGAAGTCTCCCACTTTGTCTTGCTATCTCCTTAAAAGGCGTTCCATGAAACACCGCATAAATGGCACTATCCGTTACTTGAACATCGCTGAATCCCATAATGCCTGTTGGTATACCATATCCATCTGATATTTTGAATTCAGGTTCGTCATGCTCACCAATACGAACAACATGAGTACTGTCTTTCAAATTATAAACTTCAACCACCTCTCCCAGTTGAGTGACAGCAGCTAAAACGCCATTATAGGAATTATAATCTAAAAAACTACGCCATGCCTGTGCTAATGCCGGACGGGCTTCTTGCAAAGCTTTCTCATTCGCTGTAGGTATAGCGCCTATCTTCTCTATAAGTTTACCTTTGCAACTAACCTTTAAAAAGCGGCTCTCACCTAAATAGTCAGGAATGACAAATGTTGTATCATCATACACTGTAAAATCAAGCGGTCGAAGTATATCTTCATCCAATGTTACCGTTTCCTCACGAAGCAGTGAATCACCGGATGAAGAAAAATCTAACCTAGTTAATTCGCTTTTGTTAGCATCTAAAGTCCATAATTCATGGTTATACAAACGAAAGTTTTCCATAGATAACATTTCCGTTGGGGAATCGCCTCGTCTGCCAAAAGAAGATAGATACCGGAAACTTGGGTACTGGAATAAATGCCCATAATATTCGGAACCATGTAAATCCATAACAATGGCTTTATCCCCTTCTATCTGTATCCGAAAAGGATAGCGGAACAAAGCTGTATCAAGCTCTATTACCTGTGCCGACAGATGTTTCTCTTCCGGAAAATCTAAATATTTAATCCCCAAAAAAGTTTTTGGGGACTGTGAGCACGAGAATAATATTCCAACTACCAATATCAGTAGCAGAAGCTTACCAATCCAATTTAAATGGTTCGAAAACATACTTTACTTTTTCATGATTTATAGGACAATCCACAGAACCGGAGCCAATACAAGTAGTCATAGGACTTTCACCGGCAGCCAATGCTTCCACATTATTTAATAAAATAACGTTTTGTAGTTTGTTGTGCTCAGCTTTTCTACAAAAGAAAATAGAAACCAATACGACCAAAGAAAAGGCTCCAAACTTTAAATACTTTTTCATACTATGATATAAATTGATTAATTTTTGCCCGAAAGTAGGCATCTGATTAGAACATGGCAAATTATTGGCGTGAGAAATTGTGAGAACTATTATGAGAATTTTCTCACAATAGTCCTCAAAACAAGTTTTATTCGATGAAATGGCACTTTTTCAACAATCAAAGAATAGCTATTTCCAGATGATTTAATAGATAAGTTCACTGATTTTTCCCGAAATACGCCCCTTAAATCACTCAGCACACGACGTAACCTACCTTCTACGCCTCTATCTTCCGGTCTCCAGAAACATAAAATAATCTCTTCTTTTGTCACTGTATGATTTGGAGCTTTCAAAAACAACAAAATCAAAGTTGCAGATTGACCACGAATCTGAGTCTTTCGATTATCTACATAAAATTCATGCGAACTGTAGACATAACGAAGATTCGCCAATTTTATATCTGATTGGGAGATATCTGTTACTGAAGAAACACTCTTTTTTATTTTTTTTCTTAGATAATAGATAAAACAAACAAATAAAAGAACAAGGATAATTAATTCCACAATAACCACCATCGTTATTGAGGCGTTTTTAAGAACTGTCAACCAAGAATACCGAATAAAAGGCTCTACTTCAATTTCATTGGAAAGTCCGGTGTAAACACTACTAATCTTTTTATACTCAGGTAAAAATAACGTAGAATCTCCACAAGCAAGTACATAGGCACTATTCTTATCTGTGTGAATATGTAATTGCAATGCATGACAGGAAACAATATTAGCAGCAGCCAGTTTCTTACTCCACAAAGATAAACAAGCATCGGCATCTATCCCCTCTTCTGCTAAAACGGTATGACGTATTTTGGTATCAACATCCGAACTCACTATGACCTTATTTTTTTCAACCGCAATATCTTTTACTTTTTTACCTTTAGAACTAATTATAGTACAATGCTCAAAGTTCCTGTTCGGTTCCATTTTGCGACTAAACTCATGTAGTCCCAGTACCTTATATTGTGTATTGAGTCCATCTTCTATTGCCTCCAATAAAGTTATTTGAGTCTTATTTTCAAGTGTAACTTCTCCTGAAGCATAAAGCATTCGTTCTAATGTAACAACAAGAATTATCATTAAAATGAAAAAGAGTAAAGCCATTTGTCTGTCTGAATTCATAATCTACGCCAATAACAAATTATTATAAATAGTTCTCATCATGTTTTATTTTAGTTCCTTTTCAACCACAAAGGTAACATTATTTAAACTAACAAACGAATAAATCAAGCGATAACCATATCATAAGCAACAATATTCTTGCAGTTTCAACAGAGAATGAAATGTCAACCGTGTCTCTCAGAATAAGAGATTCTGTTCTATTTTTAAGATTCTCCCTTTTAATATTCAATTCAAAATCGAGCTAATAGAAAAATAAATGCATAAATTAATGCAAGAATATGCTATTCATGAGCTAAAAACTGCATAAATGAGGAATAAAAAACAAATTATTCTCTCTCAACTAAGCTCCGTTCCTTTAAAAGGAACGCATCGTTGGTCGGTGAGGGTCAATGCTTTTCTCACCGACCAACAATGTATTCATCGGTGTGACTCTAAATAACCTGTATATTTTCAGCTATTCCATGCTTTTTACTACAATAAACTGATGTAGCAAAATACGATATATTCCCACAATTCTCTGACGAAATATCATAATTAGCGCTTTATTACAAAACTATATGCACCACAATAACATATAAGCAGAAGCAACACGAATTTTCATAATGCCTGATTACTCGCATATTTGCTTGCACATCATGTACTGTTCAGATTTCAAGCAAGAGAAACGCATACAGTATCCTATTTTTATGAATAAAAAAAACGCTCCCAGTATAAATGGAAGCGTTGTCTTAATCATTTTAAAATTCACATTTTTCGGTAGCAATCCTACTACAAGCTTTTTATTTCTTCAATGGATAGTCCTGTAACTTGCGAAATGGTAT
>ERZ791872.1115-NODE-1115-length-19003-cov-5.467648_pt1 | contig 19003 bp, 22 predicted proteins | sample MGYA00510279_ERZ791872 | MGnify/ENA primary metagenome ERZ791872 (study PRJEB30046, sample SAMN00792103) | human gut metagenome | study: EMG produced TPA metagenomics assembly of the A metagenome-wide association study of gut microbiota in type 2... | reverse complement strand
CACCATCTGCTTCTCCGACCTTTACGGTTTCGTACACTGTATGCTCATTATCAAATAGATGCCGATTCACTCCCGCCCGCCTGATAAGACGAGCGGTTATTTTTTACCCATTGACCCAACAGGTACACCGGAAAATCAGCCTTCGCCGTGGTTTTCGGCTTTTTGCAAACGGATTTCAGGTGTGTGCAGGGTCACTTTTTCAAAACAAAGGAGATTTTTCTATGGAATTCTTTAACAGCGCAGTGGACGTTCTGAAGACTCTGGTTGTGGCATTGGGTGCCGGTCTGGGCGTGTGGGGTGCCGTCAACCTGATGGAGGGTTACGGCGGCGATAACCCCTCCGCAAATGCTCATGTGCCATAAAGAAACACGCAAGAATTTGATTGACAGCATCCACTATTCCATAGCAACAGCGAGTTGCTTGTTAAAATAAGGTTTGCAGTTTTATAATAAATAATAACATATTCCTTAGGAGGGACAGACATGGAAACACGAGATATTCTCAAGAATTTGCGTGAAAAAAATAAACTTACAAAAAGTCATTTGAACGGTACTACAAAATGAGAAAAAGCGCTTGACTCTACATCTGTTGTAGATATTATAATATTGGTAGTTTAACAAAAAAGAAGGATTAGGCAATATGGAAAAGAACCTTACTACCGGCAGTGTGTTCAAAAATGTTGTATTATTCTCATTGCCGTATCTGCTCTCGTATTTTCTTCAAACGCTCTATGGCATGGCTGACCTATTAATCATCGGACAGTTCGAGGGTGTAGCCAGTACTACCGCTGTTTCTATCGGCTCACAAGTGATGCACATGCTTACGGTTATGATTGTAGGGTTATCGATGGGAACAACCGTCAGCGTCGGCCAGGCGGTGGGGGCAGGAGATCGAAAACAGGCAGCGCATAACATCGGGAATACGGTAATATTGTTTCTGGTGGTTTCCATTGCACTTACGGCCATCCTGTTATCCCTTGTTCATCCCATTGTCGTTGCCATATCTACGCCAACGGATGCGGTGAGTGGTACGGTCACCTATTTGACCATCTGCTTTATCGGGATTCCGTTTATTACATCCTACAACATTATCAGTTCTATTTTTCGAGGGTTGGGCGACAGCAAAAGCCCGATGTGCTTTATTGCCACAGCCTGTGCTGCCAACATCGCTTTAGACTATCTTTTTATGGGTGTGCTGCACCTTGGGCCTGCGGGCGCAGCCCTTGGTACAACTCTCTCTCAGGCAATCAGTGTAGTTGTTTCCCTGACCGTTATTTTGAAACGCAGGAGCATCGTTCTGAAAAAAAGCGACTTCAAGCCTTGCCGTGCGGTCATGGGGAAAATTTGGGGGATCGGCATCCCGATTGCGTTTCAGGACGGCCTGATTCAAGTTGCTTTTATTATTATCACGATTATTGCCAATCAGCGTGGACTGAATGACGCAGCGGCAGTCGGGATTGTGGAGAAAGTGATCAGTTTTCTCTTTTTGGTCCCCTCCTCTATGCTGTCTACCGTTTCTGCCTTGGGAGCGCAAAATATCGGTGCGGGCAAACCGGAGCGGGCCATTCAAACGCTGCGCTATGCGGTGATGCTCGCCGCAGGCTTTGGCGTGCTTGCTTCTATCGCGATCCAGTTTACAGCGGAAGGCATCGTTTCGCTGTTCACTGATCCCAGCACTGCGGACGGAGCGGCGGTGGTCCGTTTCGGCGGCCAGTATCTGCGTGGTTACATTTTTGACTGTATTTTTGCTGGCATTCATTTTAGTTTTAGCGGCTTTTTTTGCGCATGCAGGAAATCCGGCCTGTCGTTTTTACACAATATTCTCGCCATTGTATTGATGCGTGTGCCTGGCGTTTATGTGACCTCAAAATTATTCCCGGCAACGCTTCTCCCGATGGGACTGGCTACCGCGGCAGGCTCACTGCTATCGGTCGTGATCTGCCTAATCGCCTTTGGAGTCATACGGCGCAAATCAACGCTTGTTCTGGTGGAGGAGTAAGATATGGATCGGAAAAATCTTTTCCCAATAGGTGAAGTGTCAAAATTGTTTCATATCAGTGTTAGTAGTTTGCGGCACTATGAACATATCGGTTTGCTTACACCAGAATACATTTCCTCAGATTCTGGCTATCGTTACTATGGCACCGAACAATTTGAAGTACTCAACACAATCAGGTATTTGCGGGCATTGGATATGCCTTTGGCCGAGATTGAGGACTTTCTCAAAAATAAGGATATCAGCCGTATTGAGGAAAAGTTGTTACAGCAAAAGCATGCAGTCCTGAAAAAGCAACAAGAATTACAACGTATAGAACAAAAGATTAACCACCGCTTAAATTGGCTGCGAGACGCACAAAGTGTGCCTTTGGATACCGTTTCCTTAATAGAGCTTCCGTCCTGTCGCATTGTTTGGGTAGATGCTCCACTGAAAGTAGATGGCTCTCTTGATATGGAAGTGCCGATTAGAAAGCTGGATCAATCTGATGCCGAAGCCGTTGTATTTCTTGGAAAGGTCGGACTTGGCATTTCCGCGGAACATTTGCAGCAATCAATAGTAAATCGTTATGACAGCATTTTTCTAATACTGGATCAAGAGGACATTTATACAGGTGAAACCATTACTCTTCCCAAAACACTTTGTGTACGGCTGCGTTTTCGAGGCAGTCATATAGAAGCTCCAGCGCACTATGAAAAGCTCCTTGACTACATCACAAAAGAACAGATACAGATTGTTGGTTTTTCGCGAGAAATCACGCTCATAGACTATGGCATTACTAATGACAGTGAAAAATTTGTGACTGAAATATGTATTCCGGTCAAGTGCAGATAAGAAGGGCATAAAATGAGATTTGTTGTTAAAAAAGAAATTTTTGAAGAACTGCCGAGTGCCTGTTTTGGTGTTGTTATGGCAAAAGGCATTGATAATAATAACGCATACCCAGAGATTGAACAATTTTTAGATGAAAGTATCCAAGCTGCAATGCAGCGTTTTGAGGGAAGAAAAGTCAAGGAAGATCCGGATATTTTACCATATCGAGAAGCATTCCGAGCCTTGAATATCCTATCCAATATCGTACTGAATGAATTGGACTGATGGGTGGCCTCCCCATGGGAGAACATGCCCACTCACTACGAGTACAAAACCAGACAGAATTTCTCATGTGCCATAAAGTAACACAAAAAACAACAGACAGCCGCCACAATTCCGTAATGATTGATGCTTGACAGACTCCTTCAAGTTCGCTATAATAATAAACGCAAAACTTTAGTGGACTTTTCCGGATTCGGTCATCTTTTTGCCACACAGCTATCTTGTGATAGTTGTGTGGCTTTTTTGTTGCCTGTATCTCAGAAGTATTAGCAGAATGGAGGACTATATCTGTATGGGAAAAAATTTTTTGTCTCTTATCAAGACGTGCCGTAGTGTACGGGCTTATAAATCGGAATCGGTCCCTTCCAAGGCTTTGGACGCTGTACTGGAAGCAGGGACTTATTCGGCCCAGGAAGTCGGTCAGCCCGCAGCACGCAAACAAAACTATATTGTTCGGACAATTTGTGGAGAAGAGGGAAAGCATGCAGACCAATAACAAAATGGCGGTCGCGCCCGTTGGAAAGCTCATCTGGCAAATGTCGATACCGCCGCTGATTTCCATGTTCCTGCAATATTCCTATAACCTGATAGACAGCGCGTTTGTGGCACGGTTGAGTGAGAATGCACTGATCGCTGTTTCTCTGGCATTCCCGATTACAACATTGATGAATGCGGCGTCTATCTGGATCGGTGTCGGCGTGAATGTGCTGATAGCAGGATATCTTGGACAGAAAAAGCAGGATGATGCAAATACAACCGTCACACATGGATTGTTACTGGCCTTTGGAATTGGTGCTTTGCTCAATCTTCTGGCATTACTGATTATGAAACCCTATTTTCGGGCATTCACCAATAATGAAGAAATTTATCAGCTGAGCATCGCCTATATGAGTGTGTGCTCCTTCATGCAAATTCCCAATATGGTGCATCTCCAACTTTTACATTCTCATAAGTTGTATGCTCATTGTCAAACGAGGACTGTTGCCCCGGCTGTATAATGGAGCAGCGAACAGTATATCCTTTGCCGCTTTCTTTTGACGAGTAAACGTGCAAAAAGTTTTCTGCGCTTTCAAATTCCTGCTCACGATCTCGTTCAAATCCGTCCGGCACATAATGATCGCTGTATCCATCTGGCAATCGCTCCAGCGGCTCGCCATCCACTTGATACGTCAACTGCATCTCAATGGGCAGAAATTTTTGAATCATCGTATAGACTGCTTTACGGAAATCTGCGCTGACCGCAAGCGCGCCAATGGCTAGCAACACCAGCGTCAATGCTGTAACCAGCAGTTGTTTCAGCACTGGACGATGCTTTTTCTTCTGTTGTAAGGCTGCTGCCATTCGTTCGTCCCATCGGGAGGTATCCGGGTAGCGTTCTTTAAGCTGTGCCGAAGTTGGCAGCTCGTCCAGTTCTTTCTGTGCATCTGCACGGAGTGCCATCATCAAAGCTGCATCAAAAGAGATCTCTGTCCGCTCACTCACGGCTGTTCAGCTCCTTCCACAATAGTTTTCTTCCACGGAAAAGCCGCATCCGAACCACTTCATCCGTCAGTCCAAGCGATTCGGCAATCTCCCGGTTGGTGTAGCCCATTGCCAAAAGGCAAAGAGGATCACGGTACATCGGTTTCATCTGTCTAATCAGTTCTGTCAGATGTTGGATGTTATCAGTACTGACTGCTGCATCATCCGGCACCGGGGCTCCATCTGGTGCGTCCGGGATTTCTTCCAGCAGTTCTTCCCGCTGCTTGCGAAGCATATCGTAAGCACGGCTTCTACTACAACTAACGAGATAAGCAGCGAGTTCGTGACAGTTTTCTCGATGAATTTTAGAAAAATTTTTGGCAACGTACAAAAACACCTCTTGCAGTACATCTTCTGCCAGATACGAATCGCCCATAATTTTGTAAGCGGTATGGTAGACCAGCCGTTTGTAGGTATTATATACATCTCCATGTTCAGGAATCCATTCGGCAGAGTGCGATCCAGTTGTTCAGCGAGGCGTTTTCGGCCTGAAAATTGGACGGAACGGCACTAATTAGACCAGATAAAATCGTTGGCATTGTGGTCAAAATTGTGGTCAAAACCAAATGAGGTCAGCCCACAAACAAAAAAATCCAACGATTTCTAACGTGAAATCGTTGGATTTATGGTCCGAGTGGCGAGAATCGAACTCACGGCCTCTTGAACCCCATTGTGCTCCACTCGTGGACATGTTGGTCAAAACGGCACACAATATACGCTATATCACTAATTTCAGAATCCGTTTTTTCATTCTATTTCGTTTGATGTCAAGACGTTTCATTCCTTTTGTGGTCAAATTGTGGTCAAACGACCCCGACAAATGACTTTTCTCCCCCGGCTAAGTTACATCGCGCAATTTCGATTTTCATCAATCGAAGTTGCGCTTTTTGTTTGCACGAATTATCTACAAGGAGGATTTGTCAACCATGTCAATGAACCATCGTTGTTTTTTCATCCTTGACAGAATTGTATGACCCTTGACTACTTTTACGGACAGGCCGGAGAACTTTTTTCGTTCTTCCGCATTCCAAAGGCTCTTTTTCAGGAGCAGCGGTTTCAAAATCTGTCAACCGATGCCAAAACTCTGTACGGCATCCTGCTTGACCGTATGAGCCTTTCTGTTAAAAATGAATGGTTTGACAAAAAAGGTCGAGTGTTCATCATCTTCACGATTGAGGATGTCAAGAGGACTTTGTGTTGCGCAGACAACAAAGCGATGAAGCTGTTCCGGGAACTTGAAAAATTTGGTTTGGTTGAACGAAAACGCAGAGGATTGGGCAAGCCAAGTTTGGTATATGTGAAAAACTTTTCGTCAGACCTTTCAAATGAGCGTGTCCAGAATCGTGAAAATCACGAATCTGGGGCTTTCAAAAAAGAATGTCAAGACCCACCCAAATCACGATGTAATAAGAATAAAAAGAATAAGACAGAGCGGAATAATACGAATCCTATCCTTTCCGATGAATCGAAGATGATGAAGAATCGTGAACTACTCGAAGAATATTTTTCACATTCTTTGGAGATAGACCTTCTTCTCCGGCTTTACCCGGATGATGAAGATACAATCTATCAGATCGTGAATTTGCTGGTGGATACCTGTGACAGCAAGCGCAAGCTCATAAGAATTGCTGGCGATGATAAGCCCGCCGAAGTAGTGTGCAGCAGGCTGAAAAAACTGAATGCAGACCACATTCGGTTTGTTTTGAACTGCCTTGCAGAAAACACTTCACCGATACGGAACATGAAGCAGTATCTTCTGGCCGCGCTGTTCAACGCCCCAACCACAATGCAGCTCTACTATCAGAACAAAGTCAACCACGATTTAGCAGCTCGGAGGTGATGAAAATTTCCAAAAAGGCAACAACAATAGCCGTTATCAACCAGAAAGGTGGCACAGGCAAAACCACCACCTGTGAAAATTTGGGCGTAGGACTTGCAATGGAGGGCAAGAAAGTTCTACTTGTGGACGCTGACCCACAGGGTTCGCTCACTGTCAGTATGGGCTGGCAAGACCCGGATACCCTGCCCATCACACTCTCCGCTCTAATGCAGAAAGCCATGAACGACCAGTGTATCCCACCCGGCGAAGGGATTCTGCACCATGCGGAGGGCGTTGACCTTATCCCGGCCAACATCGAACTGGCCGGGCTGGAAGTGGCTTTGGTGAATACCATGAGCCGGGAAAAAGTGATGAAACAGGTGTTGGAAAACGCAAAACGCGAGTACGACTATATCCTGATCGACTGTACCCCCTCTCTCGGTATGCTGACAGTCAATGCACTGGCGGCGGCAGATTCCGCTCTGATTCCGGTGCAAGCGCAGTATCTTTCTGCGAAAGGTTTGGAGCAACTGCTTCAAACTGTGCAGAAAGTAAGGCGGCAGATAAATCCAAAGCTGAAAATTGAGGGCATCCTGCTCACCATGACGGACAGCCGCACAATCTATGGGCAGCAGATCAGCAATCTGATTCGGCAAGCCTACGGAAAGCATCTGAAGGTGTTCGACCAGACCATTCCTCGCTCTGTCCGTGCCGCCGAAACCAGCACGACCGGAAAAAGTATCTTCCAGTATGACCCCAAAGGCAAAGTAGCAGAAGCCTATCATTCCATCGCAAAGGGGGTGTTGGCCGATGCCGAAAAACGGATTAAACGTCAGTCTGAACAGCTACGATGATATTTTTTCCACCGAAGAAGCCCGGCAGGAAGAACAGCGCGAACAGGTGCAGCAAATTTCCATCGAGGAACTGCATCCGTTCAAAGACCATCCTTTTAAGGTTCTGGACGATGAAGCTATGCAGCATACAGTGGAAAGCATAAAGCTATTGGGTGTCACAAATCCCCTGATTGCCCGTCCACGCCCGGAAGGTGGCTATGAAATTATTTCCGGCCATCGCCGCCAGCACGCTGCACAGCTTGCCGGATTGAAAGCCCTGCCTGTCATTGTCCGTCAAATGGATGATGATGCCGCCGTCCTGCTCATGGTCGATTCCAACCTTCAGCGCGAACAGATTTTGCCGAGTGAGCGGGCATTTGCCTACAAGATGAAGCTAGATGCACTAAAAAGACAAGGTGCTAGGTCAGATTTAACTTCTACGCAAGTTGCGCAGAAGTTATCTGTTGAAAAAGTCGGTGAAGATGCTGGTGTAAGTAAAGACACAATTCGCCGCTTTATCCGCTTAACCAACCTTATCCCGGAACTTCTGGACATGGTAGACGAAAAGAAAATCTCATTTAACCCTGCGGTGGAACTCTCTTATCTTGATGAAAACCAGCAGCGAGATTTTCTTGAAGCTATGTCCGACACACAGAACGCTCCATCACTATCACAGGCGCAACGGCTCAAAAAGCTGGCTCAGGAAGGTCATTTCTCGTATGACGTTGCCTTTGCCGTGATGGGAGAGCCGAAAAAGGACGAATTGGACAAGGTGGTTATCAAAAACGATACTCTGCGGAAATACTTTCCCGAAAGCTCTACTCCGAGAGAAATGGAAGAAAAAATCATCGGACTTTTGGAGGAGAGTAAAGCAGAAAAAATTGTATTCAGAAGTGATGCCCTAAAAAAATATTTTCCGAGCAGCTATTCGTCAAAGCAAATCGAAGATTCCATCATTAAGCTGCTGGATCAGCGTTTGAAGAAGCGCAAACATGAAGCCGAACGCTGAACGTCGTTTGAAATGTAAGACCCGATGGGGTCTTTTTCTTTTGCAAAAATGGAGGAAAAACGCCTATGAACAATACCGCTTCTCGTATTATCCGTTCCGAGGAAATTACTATTGATATGCGCATCTGCACCATTCTGGCAGGTGGCAAGAAGCCCGGTGAAGTCTACTTTGCAGCCATTGCGCCGGATATGGAACTGACGGTTATCACGCTGGATGAAGTTCCTGACATTCTGCCCTGCTTCGATGAAAGCGATGTCAGCATCAATCTCCCTGACACCTCGCTGCTGCTCACCTACAATCCGGCACAGGTGTTAAAGCTGGCGGGCAAACGTTACCTGACTGGCCCGGTCATTCTGGTGCGCACCAACATGGACAGCGATTTTATTTCGCTCACCATCGACGATGTGTACCGTTTCCAGAAGTTTCTGGCAAGCCACAGCGTCACGCTCATGGCAGACAATCACAAGCTGCCCTGCATCTGTATGGATTGAGGCGCGCCTATGCTTAATTTTTTCATCGGTTTCGCATTTTTTGAGTTCGGCGCACTCTGCGGCTTTTTCGTGGCTGCGCTAATGCAGGCGGCAAGGGATGGTGATGAATGTGCAGGAAGAAGTCGAGCAGAAAACATTCAATATTGTGGTGTCCACCACGAAGCTGACCGCCCGGACGGTTCTGAACGCTGGACGGACAGCACTCCAGCAGTATCAGTCAAAATTACTGGCCGATAAATCCAGCGGCAAGCAGAGTGTCCGAATGCTCCTGCGGCAAAATCGCGGCGTGTCCAGCGTAGAAATCAACAAAACGGGTATCCGCGATTTTGAGCGGTACGCCAAAAAGTACGGCATCGACTATGCCATCCGCAAGGACAGTTCCGAAGTGCCGCCCCGGTATCTGGTCTTTTTCAAAGCCCCGGATGTGGAAGCGTTCAATGCCGCTTTCAAAGAATATTCGGCATCCCTGCTGAGCAAAACCATGCGTCCCTCTGTGCTGGAAAAGCTGCACGAACTGGTGCAGGCCGCAGCAGAACTTCCCGGCAAGGTGCGCCGCAAGGAACAGGAGCGTGGACTGTGACCACGAAAAAGCTGACAAAACTGCTTGCGCTGTATCTGCCGTATATCCTGCTGGGACTGGTGGCAACGAACCTTGGTGAAGTATGGCGGCTTGCCGAGGGAAAAGAGTTGGGCGATAAAATCATGGCGATGATGGGAACTTTCCCGGTGGCATTTGCGAACCCTCTGCCCAGTCTGCATCCGCTGGATTTGCTTATTGGCTTTTCCTGCGGCGCAGGACTACGGCTTGCCGTATATTTGCGGAGCAAAAATGCAAAGAAGTACAGGCACGGCATGGAGTACGGCTCTGCCCGATGGGGCAATGCCAAGGACATTGAACCGTTCATGTCTCCCAAGTTTGCCGACAACATCATTTTAACCAAAACAGAACGGTTGATGATGAGCAATTGTCCACCCGACCCCAAGAATGCCCGAAACAAAAACGTGCTGGTGGTCGGCGGCTCCGGCAGCGGTAAGACGCGCTTCTGGCTAAAACCAAACCTTTTACAGTGCCACTCCTCCTATGTCGTAACTGATCCGAAAGGGTCACTATAATAAGGATAGAAAGGTCGTGAAAATACAAAACAGGAGGTTACACACATGAGGAAGCAGGAGCAAAAGGGTAAAATCACAGCATTGTACGAAAGGTTATCTCACGACGATGGGCGGTCTGACGAGAGCGTGTCCGTAGAAAATCAAAAGCGCATCCTGGAGGACTACGCCCGAAAAAATGGCTTCACTAATGTCCGCCACTTCACCGATGACGGGGTGCGGGGAACGACCTTCAAGCGGCCCGGCCTGGACGCTATGGTGGACGAGATACGGGCCGGAAATGTGGCTACCGTCATTGTCAAAGACCAGAGCAGAATAGGCCGTGACGTGGTGGAGGTCGGCTTGCTCAAACGCACCTTTGACGAGTACAACGTCCGCTTTATCGCCGCCAATGACAACCTGGACACCGCCAATGGATTTGATATTATGTCCATCTTCCGGGATGTGATAAATGAGTGGTACGTTGCTGACACCAGCCGCAAAATCAAGACCGTTTTCAAGTCCAGAATGGAAAAGGGCCTGCGCTGTTCGGGGGCCGTCCCCTATGGCTATCTCGCCTCAAAAGAAGAAAAGGGCGAGTGGGTGATCGACGAGGAAGCTGCCGCCGTTGTGCGCCGCATCTTTCAGATGGTCATGGACGGTCAGAGCGTCAACGGCATCGCCCGAACGCTGCGGGCCGAGCAAATCCCCATCCCTTCCGAACACTGGAAGCGTATCGGCTGTCCTGTTCGAGCCAACAGCTACCGCGACCCCTACGCATGGTCTGCCACCACCCTGGGTTATATTCTTAAAAGGCCGGAGTACCTGGGGCGCAAGGTGCTGGGCAAGACTGTCTGTGAGAACTACAAGACTAAAAGCACCCGCAGGACAATGCCAGAGGAACAATTTGTATTTGAGGGAGCCGTCCCCGCCATCATTGACGAAGAAACGTGGCACAATGTTCAGCGTTTGCGGGAAACCAAGCGCCGGACACCCAAGCGGAGTAATGCCCCTAACCGTTTAACCGGACTGCTCTACTGTGCCGACTGCGGCGCAAAGCTGACCCACCACAACAGTCTTGTCCAAGGCAAGTACATTGACGATGCTTTCACCTGTTCCAGATACCGGGCACCTATGGAGGATTGCACCATTCACTATGTTGCCACGCAAAAGCTGGAAGCGGCGATCCTCTCCGCCATCCAGCGGATAAGCTGGTATGTCCGCAACAACGAGCAGGAGTTTGTTCAGCGGGTTCGAAAGGCATCCAGTCTGCGCCAGGAGGAAGCAGTCAAGGATTGCCGGAAACAGATTGTCCAGGCGAAGAAGCGCCACGCCGAACTGGACGGACTGGTGAAGAAGCTGTACGAGGCCAACGCCACGGGCAAGCTGCCGGATAAGCATTTCAGCCGTCTCCTTGCCGAGTATGACGAGGAACAGGCCGCGCTGGAAGCCTCCATGACGGAGTGGCAGGGCTTGCTGGACAACTGGAACGCCGACCGGGTGAGAATGACGGAGTTTATCGACCTTGCCAAGCGGTACACCGATTTTTCGGAACTGACTACGCCCATTCTCAATGAGTTTATCGAGAAAATCGTTGTCCATGAGGGCAACGGACGGGGAAAGCAGCGCCGTCAGCGGTTAGATTTCTATTTCAATTTCATTGGCGCGTTTGAGGTTCCCGCCGACATTGTGACCCCGATGGAGCAGGAGGAAGAACGCCGCCAGCAGGAGGAACAGGCAGAGAAAGAGGAACGCTCCCAGGTGCTTGCCCAGGTTCGGTATGAGAGGTACAAGCAGGAGCGCCGGGAGTTTACCGCGAGGAAGCGGGCGGGCCTGTTGACCCCGGAGGAACAGGCGGAGGAAGAACGGCGGTTAGAGCGCAATCGGGCCTATCAGCAGAAGCAACGCGACAAGAAAAAGGCCAGTCAGCCAGAGAAGCCTCGCAAACGCTCACTGAAGGAACTCGCCAAGCTGGATGGAGCCGATCTCACCCCGGAGGAAGCGGAGCGGCTTGCGGCGCACCGCCAGAAGAAAGCCGAGCAGCACAAAGCGTGGCGTGACAGGCAGAAGTCCGCACAGCCCCCGAAGCCCCAACAGCGGACGTTGAAAGAACTTGCCAGATGTGCCGAGGCAGGTTTGCCTCTCACCCTAGAAGAAGCGGAACGGCTGGAAGCCCATCGCAATCGGAAAAAGGCGGCTTTGCAGGATTTGAAAGCCCGCGCCGAAACCGACCCGGTAGCGGCGGCAGAGTTGGCGCAGCAGAGAGCGCAACAGTCAGAAGCGGTAAAGAAGTCCCGTCAGAAAATGTATGCGGACGCTGCCGCCGGAGATCCCGAAGCCCAGGCCCGGTATGAACGTATGCTTGCCGCGAGGCGGGAGAACTACCACAGGAAGAAACAGGCAGAAGCCGAAGCTGCTCAAGTCAGCTAACGTAGATACAGAAAACGCCAGGGACAACGATAGTCCGTGGCGTTTTTGTCATTACTGCCGTTCCAGCAAATCCATATATTTCTGACGTTCGCCCTCCGGGACTTTCAGCGCCGCCATAGCCTGTTCAATGGTCAGCCCCATCGTTTCCATGAGGTTTTTGATAGAGGACAAGATACCTTTAGCAACGCCTTTTTCCTCAACGCCCTTGCTCAAATTACACATGACCGACACCTCCCTTTCCATTGTCTGCGTCATTTGAATGTCGTAATCGTCCTGCAAAATTTTCCGCTTTTCCGCCTCGCTGGTTTCGTTGGAGAGAAGCACATCCAGCATCCGCAATACGCCGTCATAATTTGACCCATCCGGCCCGCCAAGGCACAGCATGATGATGGACAGCAAATCATAATTCCTGATGGGTTCTTTGCCCTCGCCGACCAGATATTCTTCCACCAGCCGATACCGGGTAATGGTGTTCTCTCGATACTGCGGCGGTTTCATGCAAATCCAGATGGAGTAGACCTTCTTGATTTTCTCATAATGGGAGCCAGTGAACTCCCTGCCGTACTGGGAAGAAATCATGCGGCAACAGTAGTATATGCCACGCTTTATCAGCGGATAGCCGGGGTAAAAATCGTTCTGGGCCTCCACGTTGATGATGAGGGCAATTTATTCCTCGGAGTCGGGAACGATGGCGCGGAAGCGAATGTCATAGGTGACTGTCCCCTCGCGCACCGATTTGTCCTCGGTGTCCATGCCGCTGATGACTGTGCCACCCTCGTCCGGCAGCACCGGGACGGCGGACACCTGGGGTTGGCCCTCAATGTACTTCTCGGCAATATCATTGACATCGCAATCCTTGTATTCTTCCAGGCAGGACTTCATAATCCGCGCCAGGATTGCCTTTTCAGACAGGACACGCTTACAGGCGGCATCATAACCCGCGCTGTCATCTGTGACGTGCAGTCCCTGGGCGATTGTCGTTTTGAGCTCCACCATCCTCACCTTCTTTCGTTTCATTCTACCACAGCTTTGCCAGCGCGTCCACTTCTTTTTTGAAAAGAGTTGCGTATGGCGTATACACGAGAGAGATATGGAGGTGCAGTGACAGAAAAAATTTATCTTAACAGGGTTGCTTTTGGGAATTTGATATGCTATACTATAAAAAACCAAGCAAAGGAGTTTATCAATATGCGGCAAGGTATTCTTAAATAAAATTTGATAATGGGAACAAAGACAAACGTCCTCAAGGAGAGGGCTTGGTTTTTGTACCCAATTTAAGAATACTTTTGCCTTTTCATTTCATATCGTGATAGACAACGGCCAGCCTTGGCCGCAGTTTTCATGTGTGTCCTACCTATCATCCCCAGCGGTAAAAGTATTTGTCGCTGGGGATTTTTGCGCCCTTCTGGGCCTTGTATGGAGGACAATCATATGAAAATCATCAATATTGGCATTCTTGCTCATGTAGACGCAGGTAAGACGACCTTGACGGAGAGCCTGTTATATACCAGCGGAGCAATCGAGGCGCCCGGCAGTGTGGATCAGGGAACAACGAGAACGGACACCATGTTTTTAGAGCGGCAGCGTGGAATCACCATTCAAACGGCGGTCACTTCCTTTCAGTGGCACGATTGTAAGGTCAACATTGTGGATACTCCTGGGCATATGGATTTCTTAGCGGAGGTCTATCGCTCCCTTGCCATTCTTGACGGAGCGATTTTGGTTGTTTCTGCAAAAGACGGCGTTCAGGCGCAGACCCGTATTCTGTTTCATGCTCTGCAAGTAATGAAAATCCCAACTGTTATCTTTATTAACAAAATCGACCAGGACGGGATTGACCTGCCAGGTGTGTATCAGTCTATCCGAGATAAGCTCTCCGCAAATATGATTATTAAGCAGAACGTGCAGCTTTCCCCGGATATATCCATCATGGAAAACATGGGGCTGGAGAATTGGGATACCGTGATTGCGGACTGTGATGAATTGTTGGAGAAATATATTGCCGGAGAACCAATGGACAAAGAAGAACTTCTGCGGGAGGAAAACAGGAGAATCCAAAGCGTCTCTCTGTTTCCGGTCTATCATGGCAGTGCCAAGGTAAACTTGGGAATCCGACAACTCATTGAAGCGGTCACAGATACATTCCAATCACCCACCGGGCAGAACAGCTCTGAATTGTGCGGAACTGTGTTCAAAGTTGAGTACGCAAACCAGAGCCAACGCCTTGCCTATCTGCGGTTGTATAGCGGTACGCTTCATTTGCGGGATTCCGTAGCCTTGGCAGGGAAAGAAAAACTGAAAATTACGGAAATGCGTATCCCCTCAAAGGGTGAGATTGTCCGAACAGAGATTGCCCATGCGGGCGAGATCGTCATTGTACCCTGCGACAGTTTGCGGCTGAATGATGTGCTGGGAAACAAACTGCTGCTGCCCCGTGAAACGTGGAGCGACAATCCTCTCCCTTTGCTGCGGACAACAATTGCACCAGAGAAACCAGAACAGAGGGAACGCTTGTTAAACGCCTTGACAGAAATTGCGGATACCGACCCGCTTCTGCGCTATGAAGTAGACGCTGTGACCCATGAGATCATTCTCTCCTTTTTGGGCCGGGTACAATTGGAAATTATCTCTGATCTTCTGGTGGAAAAATATCAGCTCAACACAACTGCAAAAGAACCTACCGTCATCTATATGGAGAGGCCATTGAAAGCGGTAAGTCACACCATTCATATCGAAGTGCCGCCCAATCCATTCTGGGCGTCCATCGGGCTGTCCGTCACCCCTCTCCCCCTTGGCACCGGAGTGCAGTATGAGAGCAAAGTTTCCGTTGGATACTTGAATCAGAGTTTTCAAAACGCTGTATTGGATGGTATCCGCTACGGTCTGGAACAAGGCGTGTATGGATGGAAGGTAACGGACTGTAAAATCTGTTTTGAGTATGGGCTTTATTATAGTCCGGTCAGCACTCCCGCAGACTTTCGGTCATTGGCACCTATTGTATTGGAGCAGGTGTTGAAAAAGGCGGGGACGCAGCTATTGGAACCATATCTTTCTTTTACACTCTATGCGCCGCAGGAATATCTCTCCAGAGCTTATCATGACGCACCAAAATATTGCGCGAGTATTGAAACGACCCAGGTTAAAAACAGCGAGGTGATTTTTACTGGCGAAATCCCTGCCCGCTGTGTGCAAGAGTACCGCAATGACCTCACCTTTTATACAAACGGGAGAAGCGTTTGTTTAACAGAATTGAAGGGGTATCAAATCGCCAGCGGCGAACCAGTTTTTCAGCCACGCCGCCCAAACACCCGGATTGATAAGGTGCGCCATATGTTCAACAAAATTCTCCCATCAATGATGGACTTATAAAATCCCTTTGGAACAAAGGGCGCACTTCTATACATGGTCTGCGACCATGTATCGTGCGCTCTGCGAGGCTACGGCCCGGACTTCCGAAAGTCCGGGCCGTTTGCGTCGCTCCGCTCCGTACAAGGGGCTGCGCCCCTTGCGCCGCTTTGCGGCTATCCCTGCGCCCTCGCTGGAAAGGTACATCCGCTCTGCGTCTGCACCTTTCCAGCGAGGCTAAAACCGAATACCGTTACCCTTGACCGTTTACCCGACACAGCAGGTAGACGGTCTTTTGTTTTGCCAAGAAGGAGGTCAAACACGATGGACAAGTCACGCGAAGAATTAGAGAAAGAGTATGCTGAGGCCACCGCTAAGTTGGAGCAGTACCAGCACAGAGGCCAGCGGTATGAGAACCGCATCCGCTACTACACCCAAGGCGAAAGGAAGAAGCGAAACCACCGACTTATCACCCGTGGCGGAGCGGTGGAGAGTATCGCCCCGGAGGTGCGCGGCATGAGCGAAAGGGCCTTTTTTCTTTTGATGGAAAAGGTCTTTTCCCTGCCGGAAGTTGCCGCCCTGGTGAGCCAAGCCACTGACCAGCAGGAAAGCGGATAATTGGCCCTGTTCCATCTCCACGTTACCCAGGTCAAACGGAGCGCGGGACAGTCTGTTGTCACGTCCGCCGCCTACCGAGCCGGGGAGAAATTGTATAGCGAATACTATGGCGAGGTCAGCGACTACACCCACAAGGGCGGCGTGGTCTGCACAGACATTCTCCTGCCGCCCCAGGCCCCCAACCAGTACCAAGACCGCGCCACCCTCTGGAACGCCGTGGAGAAGGCCGAGCGCGGCAAGAAAGCCCAGCTTGCATATAGCTTTGACATTGCCTTGCAGAACGAGTTTTCATTGGAGGAAAACATCGCTCTTGCAAGGCAATTTGTTTCGGAGCAGCTTGTGGGCCGGGGCATGATTGCCGACTTTGCCATCCACCAGCCGGACAAGGAGGACGGCGGTATTCCTAACCCGCACTTTCATGTTCTCTGCCCCATCCGGCCCATTGAGCCAGACGGCAAATGGGGGTGCAAGCAGCGCCGCCGCTACCGTCTGGACGAGGACGGGAACCGCATTATGGGAGAGGACGGCAAGCCCCTCTTTGACGCTGTTCCCACTACCGACTGGGGAAGCCCGGAAACACTGGAACATTGGCGGGAGGCGTGGGCCGCTATGGTGAACGCCAAGTTTGAGGAAAAGGGGCTGACCTGCCGCATCGACCACCGCTCCTATGAGCGTCAGGGCCTTGACCTGCTGCCCACCGTCCATGAGGGCGTGGCCGTCCGCCAGATGGAGGCCAAGGGCATCCCCACCGACAAGGGCGATCTGAACCGCTGGATAAAAAAGGCCAACAACATTCTGCGGGATATTCGGAAGAAAATCGCCGGCCTGACGGATTGGATTAAGGCCATAAAAGAAGAATTGAGCAAGCCCCAGGCCCCGACCCTTGCCGCCCTGCTGACCGACTACTATGAGGGCCGGAACGCCGGAGCATGGAGCCGCAACGCCAGGATTGGAAATCTTAAAGGTTTTGCCGAGGCCATCAATTTTCTGACCGAGAGGGGCATCGCTACGCTGGAAGATTTAGAGACCCATATCGCCGCCCAGAGTGAACGAACGGAGGCCATCAACACATCCATGAAAGCGAAGCGTGACCGTCTGAACGAATTGAAGGAACTGCTTCGCCTTGTTGACCTCTACCGAGACACCAAGCCCGTCTATGACGAGTTGCAGGGTATCAAGTGGAAGGGCAAGCGGGAAAAATTCGAGAGGGAGCATGAGAACGAGTTGAGGACGTTCCACATGGCCCGCCGGAAGCTGGACAAGCACCGTTCCCCTGCTGGTAAAATCCCCGTTCATGCGTGGGAACAGGAACAGGCGAGGCTTCACCAGGAGTACACAGCCGAGTATGAGCAGTACAAGCCTATCCAAGACGATTTGCGGCGGCTTCAACAGGTGAAGCGGAACGCCGATGCTGCCATACACCAGCAGGAGCAGACCCAGCAGAAACGCCGGGAGGTGGAGCGGTGAACGGCATTCCCCGACTGACCTACCAGCAGTACCGAGCCGTCCGGCGGCTGGTGCATGACTGCTGCAATTATGACGGCGGCAACTGTCTTGCTCTTGATGACGGCTGGGAGCCTTGTGTCTGCGTCCAGAGTATCACCTATTCCCTGGTCTGTAAATGGTTCCGCGCCGCCGTCCTGCCAACAGACAAGGGGTTGTGTGCCGCCTTGCTCCACCGAGGACAGGCGCGGCCCTGTGCCGAGTGCGGGGCGATGTTCGTGCCGCGCTCCAATCGGGGCAAATACTGTGACGAGTGCGCCGCCAATGTGCGCCGGAGAAAGAAAGCTGCCAGCGAACGGGAACGCCGCAGGCGTGGACATTTAGAGGCTGAAAAGCCTTGCAATCAGGGGGCTTGTGGACAGTCCTCAAAGGGGGACTAATACATTCCCCTTCCCCCACTCCAACGTGGGCGGCAAAATGGCGCTCACGTGGATTAACTTTGATGAATGATGAAAGGAGAGCCTATGACCTACGACCCCAGCATGACGATCACCAGCACCATCCCCGCCCCGGAGGGGAGCGACAGCACCAGCAGAGAGGGCAAGGCCATCCCCCTGCCCGTGATGGCGGGCGGCAACGCTTCACCCGCCCCGGACGTACCGCCACCCGATATGGTAAAGACCGTTGGCGGTACGACCTTTGATATTTATTTCCATTTCAGCCAGACCAGCCGGGAAACCTTTACCGACAAGGTACTGCGCCTTATTCAATCCGATGTTGTAACCTCATAAAAATAATTTACTTTTTTCTCTATCCTTATTGACAAAACCCGAAAGGTACAATCGTGCTTGAATGTGGGCAGGCCATGCTGAAAAACGGCTATAAGGTGAAAATCCTGAACACCATCAACTTCAAGAAGTCGATGCACTACAATCCGTTCAGCTACGTCCACAGCGAAAAGGATATTCTCAAGTTGGTCACGACCCTTATGACCAACACGAAAGGTGAAGGCAGCGGCGGCGATCCATTCTGGGAGAAAAGCGAACGACTTTTGCTCACTGCGCTTATCGCATATCTGCATTATGAAGCTCCTGTCGAAGAACAAAACTTTGCGACCTTGCTCGAAATGCTGAACACCATGCAAGTGTTGGAGGACGATGAAGAATACCAAAACCCGGTTGACCTGCTCTTTGAGGATTTAGGCAAGAAAAAGCCCAATTCCTTTGCCGTGCGCCAGTACAAGTTCTATAAATTAGCTGCTGGTGTTGTATGCTCTAAAAGACTTCTTAATCAAGCGGTTGGGAAGTCTCTTAGA
>ERZ791872.1099-NODE-1099-length-19327-cov-8.160855_pt1 | contig 19327 bp, 29 predicted proteins | sample MGYA00510279_ERZ791872 | MGnify/ENA primary metagenome ERZ791872 (study PRJEB30046, sample SAMN00792103) | human gut metagenome | study: EMG produced TPA metagenomics assembly of the A metagenome-wide association study of gut microbiota in type 2... | reverse complement strand
GTTTACTGTGTTTACATCTGTTACTGTCTTCATAGCTAGTCTCCAAACCCTTTTTCAACATTAAACGCCAAACATATGCTGCAATTTGTCCAGCATATTATTTACTCTTCCTTCAACAGCTTCTGGCTGATTCCTTAATTCATACCTGCTTCCATAGTAATCATTTAAACGGTCTTTCATCTCATTACAAAATAATTTTTGATCTGTTTTACCATTTAAAAACTGATTGCAGATACCACTTATCTCTTTCTTCTCATTTGTATAAAAAGCTGTCTCATCTGAGATTATTTCTGACTTGTACTTATAAGATTCTGTTTTGCTTCCAATTCCAACAACCATGTAATCTGGTGTCATTTTCTCCATGATAGAATTACGTGCCGAATCATTAAAATGAACATATTCGTCAATCATGTCTGAAAAACCTGCTTGTAATTGCTCTGGAACATACATTTCATTTACTTTTCTTAGCCCCGCTTCACTTGCACTTAACAAAAATACAGATTCATAGGAAGTTCCTCTATATCCCTCCTGAGCATTCAAAAAATCTACATCTGCTGTCATTGCATTAATCTTCTCTTTTAAATCTTTCATTTCATCTTCTGTCAAATATTCAGAAGCATTTTCGTCCAGCCATTTTTCAAAAACCTCTGACTGATTTTCCGAACAGCCTTCAAACGCACTTTGTTCTCCAGAAATGGAAGTTGCTTTCAAATCTAATTTGAATAAATTTTCACATTTATATTCTGCTGGTATCTCTCTTATTTCTCCATTAATAGATGAAAAATGCATTGTATGAAAATCCGATACCTTATTACGAGCAGTCTCAACTAACTTTCTTGCTGAATCACTGATTTTCACATCATCCTCCGAAATAATATTCTGAGGAACAGTTGTTTTCTTCTCAACCTTATTTTTTATCATCTCTGGATTATTAATATACCTATTTCCTTGAACTTTCATTGTGTCCTCCATAATTTTAATTATTCAAATATATTTTCATAAGTGTATGTATTGGTATATTGCATTTTATCGAAATCTCTGATTTTCTCTAAAAAATATTTATTTTGAGACTTGATCTTTTATCTGGATTCTAATCTTTAGAGATTGCTTTTGAGCTTCTCCAAATATAAAAACACTTGTGGGACCATCTTCACCATTTATTATGGAAACTTGATTGATACTTTTATTTTTCATAAGTGCCCTCTACTCACAAATCCCGATTATATCGGTGATTCACAATCCTTTAGCCAAAATCGCAATTTCATAACCGTCACAGCAATTTTATACTTTACTTCGATTTCAACTTTTTCTGGTGGATTGACTAAAAGCCTGTCAATATCCTGTTCCTCAACACCAGCCATTTTTGCTATCGTTAGCTTGGATATGCCATGATAGGAAACAAGCACTTCCAAAAAACCGCTTAATTGCCTATCCTTATCTTCAATCGCTCCAAAATACAGAAATCCTGCTTTACTAAGTATCTTAAGACGCAATGCAGGATCATCTGGCAAACATTCCACATTGCCCATTACTACTCCATCTATTGTTTCTTCAGTTATTTCTAAATATTTTGAAAGAGTATTTTTATTAAAACGATACTCCTCAATTAAAGAAGTCAACATTTCTGAAATATTTTTTGTTTTTATCATATTTGTGCCCTAACACATTGTTTCTTTACTCTATCAACAATTTATCCAGCAACATCTGCCTATTGTTTATAAACATTTCTGTCACTTGATAACTCTCTGTTTCTTCATATTCGCATAAATGTATGCTTCCATTATCAAAACAATAGATATCTGCATCCGGTATGCCTAACAGAATAGGCGAATGTGTAACTATAAAAAATTGCGCTCCCTCTTTTGCACATCTATATATTTGCATTAACAATGTAAGCTGTCTCTGAGGTGACAATGCAGCTTCCGGTTCATCAAAAAGATACAAACCATTTGGCCGCAAATTATTCTGTGCTAACGCAAGAAAACTCTCTCCATGTGACTTCTCGTGATATTTAGCCGAAGGATGTTTAAAATCTGCATATTCTTCTTCCTGCGTTGCAACATTATAAAAACTTTCGGCTCTAAGAAAGTATCCCCATTTTTCCTTCCGATAGCCTTTTGAAATTCTTATCGCATCACATAATTCTGAATGTGTATCATGCGTGGAAAAAACATAATTCTTTGTTCCACCCTCAGGATTAAAACCATGTGCTACGGCAATTGCCTCCAATAAAGTGGATTTGCCACTGCCATTTTCTCCAACAAAAAAAGTAACCGGTTTGTTGAAATCAAGTTTTTCAACACCCAAAAAAGCCTCAATTCTCTTTAAATAACTATTGTTATCAATTCTATCCCAATCGAATGTTACTCCTTGTATAAATTGATTATTCATTTCATTACCTTTGCTTTATTTTTTTATCTGAATTGTACTGTCTGTTTTCCCAGTTAGGATCAGCCTTTTTTGCGGCATCATAAAATGCCTGTCTGTAAATTCTCTCATATTTTTCAAGGGTGTACCCGGCAGCCAATCTGTCCTTTTTCTGCATTTTGCGGTACAAATTGTTATATACCTCGGAACGTTTTGTTGTATCTCCATTGTGGACACTGGGACTGAACAGAACTGCTGTTCAACTGAGACAACTGAAAACTGCCTATTGCATTTACTCCTGATGTCCCGAATGTTTTTTGAAATAAAAAAGCATTATCTGTAATCTTTGACATAAAACATCCTCCCATCTCTATTCCAAAAAATTATAACTTTTCCAATGTTAATAATCTGCTCAGTTTCTCTATTTCCTTTATCGGATAAAATAACCTGTTCTCCTAGTCCCATATCATCAAACGACCATATTACGCATACAAAGACCATCTCTTTACAAGATGACCACTGCGTAAATGAAAGTGCCTCATCTGTGTGTCCATTCTTTATCAATGTCTGGATTGTGGAAAGCTGATTTTTATAATCGTGCATTTTTCTTCGCTGACGCTCATAGATTTCTTCCCGGTCCTGATAATTTGCAATACGATTTTTCTGATTTTGTTCCGTAAGTACCGCAATTTTTATTCTCTCTTCTTTTTCAATGGTATTCTGCATGAACTCCATAAGGATAAGGTTAATCGCAACCAGTCCCACTGAAAGAAATAAAAATACATTCTGCATGTCAATACATCCCGGCATACTCATATCAGTTTCTATGCCAGCACATCAAATGTCGAAACTCCATTTTCTGTCACTCCTGTAGAAGTTGAAGTACCTAGCAGTTCCACCAGTTTTCCTGTTAGGTCTGCCACATCTTTTCCATCAATTTTCAGATTATATTGCCGTTCTTCCTGCTCCTGTTTTTCGGCACGCTGTTTTTCCAGCCGTTCCTCTGTCTCTTTCTTTTCTGCTTTCCTTTTCTCGAGTCTTTCTTCAAGTTCTTTCCTTGCTTTTTCTGTTCCCGGATCAACCTCATCTGTTACCAGTACTTCTTCTGTTATGCTATCATATCCATTTATTGTATCCGTTACACTCAGTACCTTACAGCCACGAGCACTTTGAGCAGCTTTCAATTTTTCGATACTTTCCGGTATTAAAGATAGATTATACTCCAACCATTGTTTTGTCTTTTCATCTCCCATAGCCTTTGACAAAAGAGAACTGTTTATATTTACGGAATAATCCCTGCTTCGTAAACAATCGTATTTTTGTGTTAAATAGTTCTTATATTCATGGGCATTCTTATATGTCCTGCCCGTTTTGTTTCCAGCATTTTGTGTATTGCCATAACTATTCGTATATGACGCATAAGTTCCTATTCCTGTAACTGCCATATTAACATATCTCCTTTCATTATTCGGAGTCCTTCCAACTATGCCACCTGTTGGATTTCTCTCACCTACATCTATACTTTAAAATCTAATCCACCAAGAGTATCATCCATCTGATCTAAAATACTTGTATCAAATGCATCTCCCGGCTTCCATCCAGGATTATTTTTCTTTACCAGTGTCTCCATTCTTGAAGCATAATCTCCAGCCATTCTGCTCAATGTCCACGAAGCGGAATTTCGCTGTTCAGAAGGAATCGTATTCAAATACTGTTTGATTACATCATGTCTCTTGCTTTCTTCTGGTATATATGCACCATTGCTACTGATAAAATCCTGCTTTACAACCTTTTCTAAATCCGACTTCACCTTATCCGATACAGACACTATCTTTTTCCAATCCTTACCATTGATACAACGGTCTGCCTGTTCCTTTGATAAAAAAGGTACACCATCTTTATTATAGTAATAATTGTTATTTCTATATTGACACCCAGAATCTACGGTCGTAATCCCAGTCTGCTTGTGTGAAGAATTTTTCTGAAAGAAGAATTTGTTTATTAGCAAACTTTGCGAAAATAAATTTTTATTGTTAATATTTACATTCATATTTCACTCTCTCCTATAATACAAAATTGTAGCCACATTACATTTTTAATATGTATAATATACTTTTATTGTTTCAGTGGATGTTGAAACTGTTCCTTTTGTAACAATCCATATTTTCCACTTGCCTGACGGATCAAAACCATTAAAATCATTAATTGTTATTGTTCCACTCTTACTTACTGTTGTATAATTAACATTTCCATTGCCATCTTCTACATATAAATAAAACGAATCACTTCCTGAACTAACCCTACTATACACCTCTATTTTTAAAATCTGAGGATTTGATCCACTTACAGACCCTGATGAAACAGTTGAAATATTTGATGCTGTCCCATATACAGAATTTAATTTTGTTGTTGTCTTAGTCCAATAATTTGTAGCCCTCACTGATACAGTAGAATTTATAGTTATTGTTTCTTCTGCCGGTGCAACTTCTGCTGCCGATACAGGAGTTACAAGAAGAGCTGTGCATAATACGATTCCACTCAAAAAATAAGATATAATTTTCTTCATCGTAAATACCTCCCATAATAATATTTCAAAATAATATGGCTACAATTTCTTTCATCAATTTTTAATCACCAGTTTACAACTTTATAAATGGTAGACTTGTTGATGAATCAACCGATTTAAAGCCTTTTTCACAGCATTTGTTTTTATGTGTGTTTCGACATTTTTGACGAAAGTGGCAAAAAATATCTGTCTGCGAATACCCTGGCTTAATTCAAAACGAAATTCCTGTACACTCTTTGCGCGATATTCAGAAAAAGTTTTATCCTGATACGGCAAAAGTTTCATGGCACAATAGCTGATATTGATCAGATTGATCAGCATTTCAATCCCTTTGCAGCTCCGCACCATATAGCTGCAAAAAGACCAGAATGTTTTCTGCTCATAGTAACTTGTCTCAATATTCTAGCGAAATGAGTACAGAAACAGTGGGATATATTTCATCCAGTCACTGCCGGTCTGATTCAATGGTGCTTTTTCCTGCCATGCACAGAAAATCTGCAGTTCTTCTGGAAAAATCGTACTGAAAACAGGCGTTTTTTACCATGCTCTTTTTCTGTGGCTGTGACATAAGCCAAAACTTCCTGATTGCCAAAGATTCTGGTAAAGACACGGCGGACACCGGTATAGTAATCACCGATTTTTTCACCGGAAAAGGTAAAGTCAGTCTCAACAGAAAGCTGTTTTCCATGTTTAGCCGGACGCCCCCTGCGGCCGGTATGTGCAGGAGCAAGGTCATACATAACAGAATCAATCCTTGCATTACCAATAAGATCCAGGTTCGGATATTCATTGACAATACAGACCAGATTTTGTTTCGTATACCAGCTGTCACAGAGAATAATGACATGTTGAGTATTTAATTTCCATCAATGTAAACTTATCTTCTTCCAAAGCATTAATCTTTAGCCTTTAAATTTTAACACTCATCAATAACTGCGATAACTGATTTTGATTATGATGAATCATTGTATATTTTTCCTTAAATGATGTGATTGCACCATACATTTTCTCAGTTAAATTTTCTGGGATTTCGTCCTTTCCCTTTGTTTTCTGTTCCCCAATGTAATCTGACGCTAATGCAGACCTTGATGTAATTTTTGAAATTTTATTCATTTCTTCACCGATAATTCCACGGGCATGCTGATTTGTTGTCTCCATTGTCACAAAATCATCCACCGTTTTCTTATATGCTACATCTAAATTGCTTAATTCTTCATCCCGTGTAAGCTTACGAGGTCCATTTTCATCAGCTACATATATTTCTCTGGTTCCATTTTCATAGCCCTTCACAATTTCATCATATAATTCTGCGTATGCTTTAACATAATTATTTGCCTTGTCAGTAATATTTAAGGCACTTTTTCCTGTATCAACATTTTGATTCTGCTGTGCTGCCTTCTTTTGAATTTCATAACTATAATCAATATCACTGATTTTTTTACTCTCTAACAGTTCCTTTCTTTGAACCACATCATCATATTTTTCCTGTCCACTCTGCTGTATACGATTACGATAATACTCCAATCCCTCATTAGAAATCGAAAGCTTTACGGATTGTTCCATCGTATGTTTTTCATTTGCCTGCTTATTTTCTTTCTGAACTTTAGCATCATTTTTTTCTATTATGGGATTCATATTATTCATATAACTAGATATTTTCATATTTTTACCTCTTTCAATTATTCAAATATCCCTGATCCAGTTCTTCTTTCGACCAGACTCTTTCATACGTTCCACCAATTTCGTCAAAAACCTTTTGCCATGTAGAAAATTTATGGATTTCCTCCATGCTATCCTTGTTATTCTGAAGCCATTCATACAGCTTTTCATACATAGAACCAGAAAACCGGACACTCCAATTGTTTTTATAATTTTCATTGTCACTGTATGATATTCCATCAGCTCCTATGGATATAATTCCCTGATCTGTCCGTTTTGCCATTCCTCTAATCTCTAAATCAGCCCAGATAAAACCTTCTTCCCGACTCTCAATTAAATTAGGGTATTTGTCAAAATACATCTCCGCTAATTCTTCATACCTCTTCCGATCCGCTTCATTTTGCAGAAGAACCTTGCCACCTCTGCCTTCTTCACCGTCTTTTACTAAATACTGGATGCCGGTACCTGAATGTGTATTTAATGTAAATCCCTGCAAAGTCTCCACATCCAGCGAATCTTTATCCATTACATTCTGCAATGCATCTTTTAATTCATCATCTAATACCAGGGCATCGTAACTCATCGTTCCATGCTCAGAAATCAAAAACTGCTTTCCTGTTGTTTCATCCTGTCTTATTTTTATATCAGAATAGGAAAATGCCCCCAAACGCTCCCCGTCTTTATTGTATATATCAAAACATTCAGCTTCATTATCGGGTACGATTCTATAATTTTCGGATTCGTACTCTGAATATTCCTGTTTCAAAGTATTTATCGTTTTTCCTGACAGTGCCAGATAAGAATCCATCACTGTACTTTTCTTAGCACGATTGATATCCGCTCTACTGCTAATATCCTCCTTATCCACCGTCTGAGCCAAAGTGTCAGCCCACTTATTCTGGTTCCGATTTGGTTTTAGGTTGTTATAACCTGTTGAATAACGGCTCTCCGCTCCTATACTTCCAATCATTTTTTAAATTCCTCCCGACATTTTATTCTCTTATTTTAGATGCCAACACGGTATAAAATTCTTTTTCCTGTTGCAGATATGCTGCCCTTTCATCTGTAACGGCTGCCAGCGGATTTTCTATTCTCTCCAATACTTTGTCGATAGCTGCTAAATAACTTTCTTTCGTTTCACCAAAAATATTGTCATCACCACCTGTCAGAAAATCCTGCTCTACAGATAACTGCGTTAATGTACTGGTTACATCCGTCTGAAATGGATTAAAACCAGTTTCTTCCAATGTTTCCTGCCATGCTGCCTTGACACTCTGCGGCACTGTCTGAAGGTAATAACCACTCATATAAGCAATCTGCTTTTTGGTTTTTTCGTCTGCAAACTGATAGGTTCTGTTATTCACTTTTTTTGTACTTTTTCCTTTCGATGGAATATAAGACCAGTTTGGTTCTCCATTACTACCAGAAGTAATTAGCTGTTCCCTTCCAACTGTTCCTATATTTGAAAAAGAGATTCCCATTAATCACACTCTAGCTTCAAACATACTTTGGCTAACACCTTTCATCCACATATTCTGTGCTGCTCCATATCCTTTTTCCTGCCCTATATCATACAATCCACTGCTGTCAAAGCCTATTTTTAATACCAAATCATTTTCTTTCTTCCAGCCATTTTTAGCATATTGCAGCCATCTCTTAGAATAAAGTTCATACCCTGCACCATTTTTAGATTTTTCCTTAAACAATGCCAGTAAATCTGTACCATCCTCTGCAATAAAAGTACCATTTTTATATGTCGCATTGCGTGCATCATATCCGGTTGTCTCATACACTTCATGCCATAAAGAATATTGGTTTGCCTTTGTCATATTTGCCTGCGAATTAACAATTTCATTATCTGCATCATGCATACAAATCCACGCATGCGTCCAAATATTTTTTGCATTATCTCCTTCATTCAGCAATTTTTCTATCTGCGATAATGTATCTCTATCTGCATTTCCCGACACTGTTAATTGATATGTATATGGATCAATAGAAAATACCAAATCTGCCTGTTTTGATATTGATATCCCATTCTTTGAAAGTAGATTTGAAATTTGCTGATTTACAACACTTCTGGCATGCTGTTTTTCCCTGTCAGTATTGCGTACATAACCAACACTTCTTGAACCACCTGTATATACATCCTTGTAATTCCTTAATGCATAATCATACCGTGCAAATCCACCCACAGGTTTTCCTCCGGATTGTAACATTCTTTTCTCTGTACGGTAAGCTATGGAACGCTGGTCTTCTGTCATATATGAGCAAAAGTTAGGTGAGGTCACATCACAATATTTTGATTCGATATATGCCATTGGATCAGAATGCGACATATTTTCTTTGTACATTTTATCATAATGCTCCCGCAAAACTTTTTGTACGAAACGATCCTCCTCTGTAAGTCCATCATATTGATATCCTACAGTTGTACCAACGCTGGAAGTATTGGGCAGGTTGTTTAAATCCCTGCCCGCTGGAATGTTGTTATAATAGTCAGAATTATTTACAGTAACCATATTATCCCCCTGCCTTATATAAGTCTTATAATCTGTATCTTTAAATTCCTCCCGGCATTTTATTCTCTTATTTTAGATGCCAGTACGGTATAAAATTCTTTTTCCTGCTGCAGATATGCTGCCCTTTCCTCTGTAACTGCTGCCAACGGATTTTCTATTCTCTCCAATACTTTGTCGATAGCTGCTAAACAACTTTCTTTCGTTTCACCAAAAATATTGTCATCACCACCTGTCAGAAAATCCTGCTCTACAGATAACTGCGTTAATGTACTGGTTACATCCGTCTGAAATGGATTAAAACCAGTTTCTTCCAATGTTTCCTGCCACGCCGCCTTTACACTCTCCGGCACTGTCTGAAGGTAATAATCACTAATATATGCAATCTGCTTTTTGGTCTTTTCATCTGCAAACTGGTAGGTTCTGTTATTCGCTTTTAACTGTTCATATGCCGCCTGCGCATCACTGTTCGCTTCTGACTCATACCAACCATCTTTATTTTTGCTATATTTCATACCATTGACCGTAAAATCTTTGGAAGTGTCTACACCCAGATAAGACATAACATCCGTAATTCCCTCTGTATACCGGGCATATTCCTCCTTTGAATGTGCTACAGTAGTCATTGTCCCACCTGCATTTCGCAGCATGGATGCCAATGCATCTGCCATTCTCTGTGCTTTTACATATGATTGTGTATCATACGGATTATCTCCACCAGAAACCTCTACTCCATGCGCCGTAACCGTAAGCACATGACCTCCATTAACACGGATTCTTTGCCCTTCCGCAATATTAACAGAATTATTCTGTCTGCTAAGTGACGAACTCTTCGCCAATTTTATAGGTGTTTTTAACACTTGAACCAAATCTTCTACCGGATTTAGTAAGTGCTGCGACATCGCCTCATTATAGGTTTCCTTATCTTTAATAGCTGTATTTTTGTAATTAGATGTAAGTCCTCTTGTATTAGGATTAATATAACTTGATATTGACTGCATTGTCTCAATCTCCTTCGTTTATTCTAAATTCTCTTTTCCTTCTATGTCCAAATAACTAAGCCTTATTTATACTTACTATTTGCATTTGGCAAATTAAGATATGTATCCATACTTTTCGTCCAAAGCAACGATAAGTCAAACCTTCCCAATTTGTTTAAATCTTCTATGCTTTTTTTGAACATTGAGATAAAATCTCTTCTGTCGTTAAGTCCCATATTACCAGCTTCAAGCGGCAAAGATGTGAAACCTCCCTGCTTCTCCACTTTGTAATGTGCCTCCAATGCACGCATTTCGACTACTGTAGCACTTGATGGATTAACGTCATTGATATATATTCTTTGTTCAAACTCTTTTCCATTTTCATCCACACCTTTCGCTAACACCACCGGATTTTCATCCGTCGAATCATCCGCATATTTAAGACAATAAGAAAGACCGGTGCCATTACCTCCTGTCCACAACATATTATCTGTTGTAAATATCTGATATACCTTTGGTGTTTCTGCCGTATAAAATGTCTTTTCCCCAGATGCAGGGGCTTTCATATTATTGCCTTTTTGTTGGCGGTACATTGAAGATACCGTATTTAGACCAGAACCAATGTGCATACTTCTGTTCCTCCAATCATTTTATCTGAATTGTAAATGTACTGCTTGTATTCCACCATCGTCATATCTTTAGCAGACACAGAACCTATTTTTGAATTGCCCACTATACTTCCACTAGCTTCGCTCTTTTCTCTTACACTATCCGCAAACCTTGTATCTTCCTTCTCCTGATCTTTAGCCGCATTTTTCTGCTGGTACTGATTGTAAGCCCGTGTCATATAGTTCACATTAATTGTATTACTCATAGTAACCCCCTTTGCTTTCTTTATCGGATAAAATAACCTGTTGCTAAAGATAAAAACTCCATAAAAATATTCCTCACTTTCATTTTTAATACATTTTTGTTGTGCCTGCTCAACAAGTACGCTATAATCTATCACAGTATTTCTTTTTTACAAGTACGCACTTTTAAGTGCCATACTACCCAAAATGATACTATGGATTCAAATTTCAGGAGGTCGTATATAATGAAACCATGTCAATCTTTCCAATGTCCAGTAGAAGCAACCCTTCAGCTTATAGGTGGTAAATATAAGTCACTTATCCTATGGCATCTCATTGGAAAAACACTTAGATTTAATGAATTAGGAAAGCTCATTAAATCTGCAACTCCCAAAATGCTTACCCAACAACTTAGAGAATTAGAAAATGACGGATTAATCAACAGGGTCGTTTATCCTATAGTTCCTCCCAAAACCGAATACTCATTAACACCTTTTGGTGAAAGCATCATTCCTGTTTTGGAAGCTATGTGTAATTGGGGAAATTCCTACTTAGAAGGAACTGCTACATGTGTCAATTCTTGTTCTTCTATATAAATATCGTCTTTCTACCTAATTATACCTTCATTGTCTTTGCCAATGATGTAAGTAGCGCAGCCATCTCCGGATTTCCCAACACTTTCATCAACAACTCTGCATCCACTCCATCCGGCACCGTAATCGTACTGTTGCCTTCATCCTGCGCTTTCATCTGCGGATTGAGATTTTCCTTATTATAAAAGGCATTCTCCATAAGCTCCGCATTCTTCCTTCGGTCTTCATCAAGGATATGACCATACACTTCCGTTACCATATCTGCCTGAGCATGGCCGGAATCTCCCTGGACTGCTTTAATATCTCCTCCACTGAGTTTCAACTTGTAGGTGACACTGGTATGACGCAAACTGTGAAACACTACATCAGGCAGTCCCAGTTCATCTATGATGTCCTGCATCTTCGTCCTCAGATAGCTGTCCCCTATAGGAAGTCCGAAAGTTGTAGCCATAACCAGATTATAATTCTGATACTCATTTCCCAGTGCTTCAATGATTTCTTCCTGATCCTTTTTCAGATCGATCAGACATTGTGCCACAGATTTCGGAATGAACACTTTTCGCTTGCTGCTATCCGTCTTTGGTGATTTTAACACCCGGACTGTTTTATTATTTTTCTTCTGGCTTGGAAATATCATGATAATTTCTTTTGAATTGAGTGCTTCTATTGCATCCTTTGATACTCTCTCTACCTGTTTATTGATGATAACATAGGCTTTGTTATCTGCAATCGCCTCTTTTGAAATATCCATATCATCCCAGGTCAGTCCCAGAAGTTCACCGATACGAAGTGTTGCCGTAAATGCAAGGTGAAATGCTATTTTTAGCATTTTGTTATCACAGGCTTCCAATGCCTGCATAAGCATCTCTGCTGTCCAGATCTCACGCTCCTGCTTACGATAGTGATAACCTTTTTCCCACAACGCCTTTCTTAAGATAATTTCAATACTCGTGTCCTTACCTCGTATTCTACTCATATTCTTATGGCTTCTTGCAGAAACTTCACCATGAAATCGTGGTTCCTTTTTCTTATCTATTTTTTCCATTTCAACTCGATATCTTGTATAATATTATTAGTTTATTATACCATGGACACTGCTCCTATACAATTTGCAAATCTATATCAAAATATTGATATTACTTACATAAGCGGCGCACTAAAGCCGCAATCGTTGTTGCTTCGCAAGTTAGCAAGCAGTGCCCCCGTACGTACACGGGCGCATTTTGCTTGTTGGAGGCACATCCCCAATCCCCTTAGAATGTCATCTTCGATGACAAGCTACGCCCTCACTTCGTGAGTGCTGATACATTCCTGCTCTGCCGGAATATAAAAAAAGAGGGCAACCACCAATTTGTATTTTTGATGATTGCCCATATTCTTATCTCTCCTGCTGCTGTTTCTTTTTCATGTCTTCCTCTATGTCCCAGCTCTGCTGAGCAGCATAGAAGGATTCCACATTTTGCTTCGCTATCTGATAATCCCGCATCTCTTTTTTTATTTTCTTGTATTCACTGTAAGCTGCCTTTTTCTCTGAAAGCAGTCTTACAAATTCTTCATTCAGATCCTTTACCTTCGGGATCTTTCCATCCGGCAGTTTTGAAAATGCTTCCTTGGCTGCCTTATGAAGAGTGATTTCATCCCGGTGTGCCTCGTAAAATTTCTTACTGTATCCTGATTTTCGGTAGGCAATATAAGTTTCTCTGGTCTTGGCATAATTGATAATGTGAGTCTTGATCACTTTATTTGCTGCCATCTTCTCCTCTGCATCTTTGATGCTTTTCATCAGTTCATGGTATTTTGCAGAACTCCCGTCCACCAATGTATCCAGCGTTTCCTTATCGTGAATATCACGCTGCTGTAAAAACAGAATAGATTCCGCAAACTGTTTCACATTATATTTTTTCGCCCACTGGACATATCCACCGTTCTTTCCCTGTGCCATTTTTTCCTGAATATCAACTACCAGATCAAACTTACGCTTTTCCGGTTTTGCTTCTTTCCGGTCCGGTACTTTTTCATTTCTTTCAGGAGGCTCTTTCTCTCCGGCAATCACTTTTTTCAGATTTTCTTCTGTAAAATCCTCTCCAAGTGAACGGAACCGGATGAAACGTTTCTGCTCTTTTCCACAGACTGCGGTATGCTTGCCACGCTTGATTTCATATCCTTCTGCCTGTAGAAGTTTCAGAAGTTCTTCAAAATCTGCCGGCTTCTGATTCAGGCATTTCAGAATATCTTCCCGGATGACATCCCTTATGCTCACACGTTCCGGGTACTTTGTTCTCCGCTGTCTCTCACTTGGCTTTACCTTTGGAATAACAGAAAGTCCATGCTCCAGACAGATAATGTCGCTGAGTCTCTGCAATGCTATTCCGGAAAACCAGAAATCCCGGAACTTCCGGTCACACTCCAGATTGGTGGAATTGAAAATGATATGGTTATGAATATGTGCCCGGTCCACATGAGTTGCAACAATAAATGCGTGCTTTCCTTTTGTGAATCTCATGCCGGTTTCATATCCGACTTTGTTTGCTTCCTCCGGTGTAATCTCTCCCGGCTTGAAGGACTGGCGGATCTGATATGCAATCACATCTCCCTTAGGCTGCCGCCATGTCTTATGCAGATATTCCTTTTTTGCCTGAGCAAATTCCAGATCAACAAGCTCCGGATTACACTGATAAGACGAAATATATTTTCCCTCATCCGTTTTTTCTCCATTCATGGCATAATCGGTCCTGTCTTTCAGACACCGCATCACACTCCGGCCTTTATTCTGGTGCATTGCTATCAGTTTTGTTGCCGCCATCTTCTCACCTGCCTTACATAATTGCTGTCAGTCTGTCCAGCACTTTTCTCATTTCCTGCAAAATCTCTTTCTGATTTGTTCTCAGTTCTTCGATATCCTCATGATAAATGCTGCCTGTTTCGTTTGCCTTTTTTGCATACTGATTCAGATTATTTCCGGATATCTGTAAAAGACGAAGGACTTCTTTTAAGTCAGAAAGATCCATCACAATGACATATCCGTGAAGTGCCATCCTGATCATATATGCAGTGAGACTGGAAATACCAGCCTCCTGCATACGCTCATGAATCTGCCTGAGTTCATCTGCGGTCACTCTCAGCTCAATTCGTTTTGATCTTGTTACCATCCCTGGAACTCTCTTTCAAAACAACATCCCGGAACCGGCTTTCTATCAGAAACAGGCACAGGGAACTGCATCTGTTTCCTCTGTTCCTTTAATTTTTCCAATACGGATTTTTTATCATCCGGTACAATTTCCAAAGTGCCTGCTGCCGGTTCCACTTTCACATTATTGATCACACCATCAAAGCTGTTGTCGTTCTGCTCCACCATATCCTCGATGCTCCTCATCGGATTTCTGCTGATGGAAGGGCTGGCTCCAGCCACCTCTTCCGGCTCACATCCTCCGGTATTGTCCGATACTTCCACCTCGTGCTCTCCGTGTACTTCATCCCACTTTTTAATCTTTCTTGTTTTTGCTTTTTCCATATTTGTCTGCTCCCTTCTCAAAATTCAGTTCAAATACTGCTCTCTGTTTCTCATCCACTGTCATGATGACCGTTGTATCATAGGTCTTTCCGGTCTTCTTTGACTTACAGCCTTTCAGTGCCACTTTTCCATCAGAAAGAAGTTTTATAGCCACAGGCTTGGTCATCTTTTTGCCAAGAGCTTCAAAGAATCGGTTCTGCTTCCACAGCACAAAATTACACTGCCTGTTCTCACAGGAATATCCTTTCTGCCTCTCGACTACATGCCTGCCACAGCAAGGGCATGTTCCGATTTCTTCCAGTACCGGATGCATGAGCACTTCTGCATCTTCGATGATCTTATAGGTTCTGACCAGTTCCGTGATCATCCCTTCGATTTCGTTCATAAACTCTGCATCCCGGAATGCTCCCTTCTCAACATCCAGAAGTTTCTGCTCCCATTCTGCTGTCATGGATGGGGACTGGATCTGCTCCGGCATGACCGTGATCAGTGCAACTCCCTTATGTGTCGGAAGAAGGTACTTTGTCTTTTTGTTTCCTTTACGTTCCACAAATCCGATACGGACCAGCTTCTCAATCGTAGCTGCTCTGGTTGCGGAGGTTCCGATTCCTTTCCTCTCCACTTCATCCGGCATCTCATCTGCTCCGGCTCTCTCCATTGCAGACAGTAAACTGTCCTCTGTAAAATGTTTCTTAGGTGTGGTCTTTCCTTCCTCCATCTTAGGATTCTGTAATGGATAAGACTTTCCGTTGGTCAGAGTTGCAATGCAGGCCAGCATATCAGCATTCTCACTTTTTTCTTTCCTGTTATTTTCAGAATCTGTGCTTTCTGCACTGCCTCCCATGATCCATTCCTGAATATCTCTCCATCCCTTTTCCCTGATGTTCTTTGCCTTTGCCCTGAATACTGTATCTGCACAGGTAAATTCCACATCCACTTCATTTCTCACTGCCGGATCTCCCAGAGCCGATAACAGTCTGGCTGTAATCAGGCTCAATACCTTCTGCTCCCCGGATGGCAATTTACCAAACTCTGCATCTGCCACATTGACCGTAGGAATGATTGCATGGTGATCACTGACCTTGCTGTTTTTGATTACCTGTTTCGGATGAACCACCATTTTTCTGGTATATCCAAATTTTGCAGCCATCTTTCCTGCTAGATCATGAATCATGCTTTCCATATCTTCTGTGAGAAAACGGCTGTCTGTTCTCGGATAGGTTACCAGTTTCTTTTCATAAAGACTCTGTGTATAATCAAGTGTCTGCTGTGCCGTGAATCCCAGAAAACGGTTGGCATCTCTCTGTAACGCAGTAAGGCTGTAGAGCTGTGGTGCCTTCTCCTGCTTATCTGCCGGATCAATCTTTGTCACCTGTGCGGCCTTTTGTTCTTTCAGCACATTCAGGATATTCTCTGCATCCTGTTTCTTCTCGAAACGATCTGATAATGCCGTAATGCCTCCGCAGCTGATGGACAGTCTGTAAATTGGTTCCGGCTTAAATCCATCAATCTCTGCCTCCCTCTGTACGATCATGGCAATGCCTCATCCCCTCTCTGGAAAAGCTCCTGAGTGGTGAATGGCACAAAAATAGCCGTACTGGATGTCGTCATTCCCCTCTGAATCTCGATCAGGTTATTTGCCAGTGGCAGCGTGCTCATAAGGCCCTGCTCCTGCTGGTAATCCAGTCTGATCAGATTGCAGTTATGTTTCTGTGCAATGGAAGCAGCCTGGAACACATTGTTTTCCAGTTCCTGCTTCGTCTTTCCTGTATTCATGACCAGAAACGTCAGAAGAAACATTCTCTCATTCTGGGACTGCAACTCTTTTAAGAGTGCCTTTGCATCCTTGCCGTAGGTTGCAAGATCCGATGGGATGATATCCATGTCATAGCCGGCTCTTACTGCCTTTTTCTGTTCCTCGATCTTGGAACGGTCAAGCTCTGTGATCGTATGCTTGATGGTCTTGATCGCCTCATTCTGATCCACAGACTGGATATGCATGGTAACGATCTGGCTTGATTCCATCGAAAGGAAATCCGCCAGAAGTCTGTCGCTGATATCTGATGCATCAATGGATAAAAAGCTCATGCATCCGTACATCTCTCCGATCTGAAAATATCTTCCGGTAGGAAATGCAAAACTGCTCGGTGCAATAAAATCTTTTACCGATAATCCCGATCCAGCAAGATATTTCCAGTCAAAATGAAACTTCGCATCATCCCCGATATGGAACTGTCTATGCATCAGCTCCAGCCTTTCACTGCCGTTTAAGCTCTTCGCCTGCACTCCCAGTCTTTTGAAATTGTTGAGGATATCCGTCTCGATATGGATAAGTCTCGGCTTTGCCGTCTTCATGGATTCCGCATTGATTCCAAAAGTCAGGTATTTTGTCTTTGTAAGACCGTTATTGCCTGCCTCCATCTGATGAAGGAGCACTTCCGAATACTCATCCCTGACATCATCGAATCCGTCATTTTTATGGGAAATCTTGATGCTCTTCTCAAAATCCGATACATCCGTTGCCATATTTTCAAATGAAAGCTGAAACTTTACGGAACTGTCAAAGAAATTTAAGAACGCGCACCATTCCTCGAAAATTTCCGTCTTGTCTTCCTGCTGTGCCAGCTGGTAATTGATATCCTGAAACTGGACTGTCTTTGTATAATAATCAAGCCCTACACGACAGATACCATCCGGGAACATCCTGTCAAAAGGAATGCTCTGCTGTGCCGTCTTTGGTATGCCATCATTTTTTCGGGCATTTCTTACGATCTCCCTTACTGCCATCTGGTCTGCTTTGCTTAATCCTTCCGGCATTGTGAACTTCCTGCTCTCCTGATTTTTCTTTTTGAGAAAGTCTAACAATCTTTTCTACCTCCTTTTCTGCCTCTGCCTGACGCAGAAGTGCTGCGTAATAGTTATCCGTCTTATATGGACGGATCTTCGGCCTTTTGAAAATTGCCTGTATCATATGGTTCAAAATGACTTCCAGCGGCTGTCCGTTTTTCTCGTACATGGCAAGGAAAAAGAATGGCATCATAATGATCATCATTCCCATAACTGCCGTATTGGTCTTCATTACTGTCTTCATCAGAAAAAATGACGGTACTCCGATCAGTACCGCCATGCCAAAACAGATCAGCTGCCTTTTTGTCAGATTGAACATCACCTTGCTTTTTACTTTTGTCAGATCCCTTGGAACACTGATATAAGATGCTGCCATACTCTGCCTCCTTAATGTGCATGGAATATACTGTGTGCTACTGCTCCGGTCTTAAATAAGGTAAATGCCAACAGGATTGTAAAGCCCATAACCTTCCATAACGAAGCAATGATATCTGTGCTGAATGCTACTGACTGGATCAGGACTGCATAGATTCCCACACATACCATGATCAGAAATCCCTGAAATCCCAGTGCGAACAGACTTCTCATATAATTCTGGCCCATCATGCTCTGTTCCCTGTTTCCAAAGGTTGCAAACGGGAGCGGTGCCAGACTGACCATCAGATAAATCTCCACCATACGTCCGTTGATGATCACAAAGATGACTGCCGAAAGTACGTACATGAGAAACTGCACGATAAATGACTGTAGGAATATTGCAAGAAGCGGTCCCAGTTCCATAGCTTCCAGTGTGGACTGCATGGTTGCCAGCGTACTTGCATCTACTGCCGTGCTTCCCTGTATAATGCCTCCTGCCTGCCGCACCACACTCTGTGACACATCAAATACCGCCATCGTGATATCAAATGTGTGTGTGATCAGTTCCACTGCCACGAAAGTCTTAAAGATCCATTTCCAGATAAACCATGTCTCAAAACTTGCCAGATTGTTATAACTGATGATCAACTGTATCAGCTCATAACACGCAATAAATGTGAGCAGTATTCCGGCAACCGGCATGATCACAGATTCCGACAGGTTCCTGACCATATTGAAGACTGCCGGCATGAAATTGCTCGGTGTCTTTCCTACTTCCGTTGCGATCTGTCCCACCTGGTCATTCACAGAGGAAAACGTATTGGTGAGGTTATCCATGATTCCCGATACAAGAATGCCCTTCAGCCAGTCAGTAATCTGCTGAATTATGCTGTTCAATTATTTCCTCCTTTCCTCCGGGACAGGGATTTTCCCTGCCCCATGATCCAAATCTGATTTAGAATAAGCCGGAAAGTAATGGAACAAGTGTGGTTCCGATGAGGGCTACACCTCCGCCTGCCATAAGCTGTTTTATCCCCAATTAGGTGTAAAACTCTGCTCGATGGCGGGCGGCGGCGT
>ERZ791872.1063-NODE-1063-length-20035-cov-2.399850_pt1 | contig 20035 bp, 18 predicted proteins | sample MGYA00510279_ERZ791872 | MGnify/ENA primary metagenome ERZ791872 (study PRJEB30046, sample SAMN00792103) | human gut metagenome | study: EMG produced TPA metagenomics assembly of the A metagenome-wide association study of gut microbiota in type 2... | reverse complement strand
GCTCCTAACACGGATGTCTTGATCGTCTGTATCGGATCTATTTGATAATAAACTGGAGATGCGGGACATGCCAAATTATAAATCTCATCGACCTCGGCTTGGAACGGTATAGAAACATCATGCCTGATCAACTCGAAATGTGGATTTTTCAGCAGAGGAATCACATTCTCCTTACTTCCCGTAAAATAGTTATCCAGACAAATTACTTCATTTCCTTCTTCTAAAAGACGGGCACATAAATGAGAACCGATAAAGCCGGCGCCCCCGGTGATAAGTATTTGCTTCATTATATTAAATTTATTTCGTGAATTTCACCCTATAAGGTGGATCCGGACGTAAATAATCTATATCCAGATAAGGAATCTTAGGATAGATCAAGTCCAGATAGCGGAGGTCTAAGGGGCCGGGAACGACTTCTATCCGTACCTTAGCGACACCTTTATCGATAAAATCCAATATCTCGGCGGCGCTCGCTGATACATCAATGATTCGTTTTCTATAACGAGGTCCACGATCCGTTACGCATACAATGGTACTTTTCATATTCTCCAAGTTCGTGACTCTTAAAAAAGTACCAAAAGGATACGTACGATGCGCGGCGACTAATTCTTCTTTATCATGAACCCTTCCACTGGATGATTTCCTGCCGTGGAAACGATGATGGTAATACGAAGCAAGTCCTTCCTCCTGTGCCCATATTCCTTCTCCACACTTAACTGCGGCAAATATAAGTAATATGTAGAACAAGCGGAAGGACATGTACCTTTTTTAATCAATTATTGAAGCATTTTTCCATTATATTCTCCGTTCAAAGTCCTTAGAAAAACAACGATTTTTTCAACTTCTACATCATTGATCTCCTTTCCGATCTGGAACTCATGCATGATACGGATAGCATCCTCTACAGAGGCTACCGTTCCGTCGTGCATGTACGGATAAGTCAGCATCACGTTACGAAGTGTCGGGGTTTTGAACTTATGACGATCGGATTCTTTCTTAGTCACGGCATAGCGTCCGTTATCACCGTCCGTCAACCCTGTATTCCGGTAATCGAAATAGCTGTTCTTGATACCCATGAACTCGTAAGATTGACCACCGACATTTACACCAACGTGGCAAGTAGCGCATTTATTGTCCTTGAATAGTTGATAACCCTCTAATTCTTCCGCTGTAAGCGCGTTTTTATCTCCCATCAAGTATTTGTCGAAACGACTCGGCGTAAGCAAGGTCTTCTCAAACTCAGCGATAGCGTCCGTGATCGTAGATTGAGAATAACCTTCCGGATACACTTCCGTGAATTTCTTCGTGAAATCCTTATCTTGCGCTAAAGCCTCGCAAATCTGGTCGAATGAGGTACAACCCATTTCCACTGGGTTTAATGGAGGACCAGCCGCTTGCTCTTTTAGGTCTGCCGCACGTCCGTCCCAAAATTGAACGAAATTAAGCGCCGCATTATATACGGTCGGAGCGTTAACACCACCGAACTGTCCATTAATACCTTCCGAATATTGCTTACGGTCTACACCACCTGTGTTCAATCCGTGGCAAGTAGCGCAAGAGATCGTATTGTCCGCAGACAAACGAGTATCATGATACAGGGCAAAACCCAACTCTACCTTTGCCGGATCTGTAGGCAAGCTCTTCATTAGAGGCTGAAGAGGCTCATTCTTAAATTCTTCCGCTACGGTTTCGGTCGTGAAACGATCTTTACGGACATTCTTCGCCCATGAAATGATCACCGCTTTCTCATTGTCGTCAAGGCTGGTTCCCCAGTGCATCGGCATATGGGAATACTTAGCCGGGGGCATAGAGCCGCTTAGGGCCGTATTCTCCACCTTCGCCAAATCAACCTCTGAAACGGGCTGCCCGTTCTCCAAGGCTTCCACCATAGCAGTCAAGTCCACATAGTGAACGGCCTCCTTCATGTCTGCCTGTACTACGGGACCGATCAACGGTAAATTACCGTAAAATGGCAGAGGCGCATTTTCAGAGTGGCAGGCCAAACAGTCGTTTTCCCGCAGGATAGAGGCCACTTGCTTACCTTCATTGTCGGCAAATTTCTTGTATTCGGAAGAACCGCACGAGGTAACCGCAAAGGCTAAAGCGCAGAGTCCTACCGGTAATGCCGTCATTTTAGCATAAATTGTTTTACGCATAACTATATTTATTTAGATTTATTAAGTGCAAATATAGAACAATTCACTTACATGTACCCTAAAAGCCTTGGATTTCATTGATCAGTTTTATCTATGGGAAGATAAATAGAATCTATGCGGTGGGCTTCCATCCGCAGCATTGCGGCAAGCTCCTTCCTATAATGCCCAGTATGAGGTTCTAACAATGGGCAATATAAGGATGTTACAATGCCCATTATAAGCAGCTAACAATCGCAGTTATAAGCAGCCGCCAATCGCTATGTGGATAATCCGATTTTTTTATATAGCTTTGTCTCATTATGTATAATCAATAAATTATAAGGCAAAGATGTTTAAGAACAAAGTTGTATGGATTATCATCGCTATCGTAGCGATATTATTCTTTTGGGTGAAAGGCGTGTATAATAATATGGTAACTCAAGACGAAGGCGTGAAAACCGCATGGAGCCAAGTTGAGAACCAATATCAACGCCGTATGGATTTGATCCCGAATCTGGTAAATACGGTAAAAGGATACGCCGCGCATGAGAAAGAGACTTTAGAAGGTGTGGTCAACGCTCGTGCCGAGGCGACGAAGACTACGATTGATCCTTCTAACCTTACTGAGGAATCCTTGAAGAAATTCCAGTCCGCACAGGGTGAGTTAGGAAATGCCCTCTCCCGTTTGATGCTTGTTTTAGAGCGTTATCCAGACTTAAAAGCGAATCAAAACTTTATGGAGCTTCAAGCGCAATTGGAAGGGACCGAAAATCGTATCTCAGTAGAGCGTAAACGTTTTAATGAGGTAGCTCAGTCTTATAATACCTATATTCGCCAATTCCCGAACAATATTTTGTCCGGAATGTTCGGCTTCCAATCGAAAGCTTATTTCGCCGCTGAATCCGGTGCGGAAAAGGCTCCTAAGGTAGAATTCTAATAGCCATTCGCTGAATGAGTGAGATAAAGAATATAAGATCTAGGCGCAAGTGTCCGGTAAGCCTTTTATGGATCAGTTTATTGCTGGTTGGTTTTGCCTCTTCTATTTTCGCGGCAAAGGATTATTCGATCGAGACCATTCCGAACGTACGTCTTTCCAACCGGTTGAACCATGTCAGTAATCCGGATGGTATCATTACCCCGGATGACGCGGCACGTATCAATCAATTATTAAATGTAGTGGAAGATAGTCTCGGTATCGAGGTAGCTGTCGTTGCCGTGAATAGCATCGGGGATCAGGATGCCCGGATGTTCGCCACAGATCTATTTAAGCATTGGGGCTTGGGGCAGAAGAGCAAGGATAATGGTTTATTGATCCAGTTGGTGACGGAACCTTCCCAACGTTCGGTCGTTTTCGAGACGGGATATGGCATCGAGGGTGTCTTACCCGATGCGATTTGCTACCGGCTCCAGCAGCGGTATATGATGCCCGATCTAAAGGCCGGGGATTATAGCGCCGGCATGTTGAAAGGAGTCATGGCAGTTACCAAGTATTTAATGTCCAGCGACTATGAACGGGCAGGCATGACTGGCAACCGTTCTTCTTCCTCGTCCGATGATGATTTTATGTGGATATTCGTGGTGGGGATTATCGGGATGATCGGTTTCTCGGCGTTTATCGCATACTTAAAGTATCGTCCGAAGGCATGCCCCCGTTGTGGAAAGAAAACCTTTGTGTATATGGGGCAGCAGGTGATCCGGGAAGCGACTCGTTTTTCGGAAGGTCTGGCCGAAGATGTATATCGCTGTAAGAGTTGCGGGTATACAGAGAAAAAAAATCGTACCATCGACCGCATACACCGAGGAGGAGGTGGCCCTATTATTATGGGGGGCGGTGGTGGTTTCGGAGGTTTTAGCGGAGGCGGCGGTGGCGGCTCTTGGGGAGGTGGAAGCTCCGGGGGTGGCGGTTCGATCAGTCGTTTCTGAAAATACGATTATTCGCATTATTTTATACAAGCGGTCACGTAAAACCTTATGTGACCGCTTGTGTTTTCGTATCTTATTGCTCTTTCAGATAGTAGTCGGAAAGTATATCCCGTACCTTCTCGGGAGTAACCCTTCCATAGACCTTCCCGCCGATCATGACCACCGGAGCCAATCCGCAAGCACCGACACAGCGTAAGCAATCCAAGGAGAACAAACCGTCCGGTGTAGTCTCTCCTACCTTTATTTCCAATTGACGTTGCATTTCTTCCAGAACATTTTCCGCGCCACGCACGTAACAGGCCGTTCCCAGACAAACCGAGATGGGGTATTTCCCCTTGGGGGTCATCGTAAAGAATGAGTAAAAAGTAACTACGCCATATACCCTTGAGACCGGGATATTCAATTCGGCGGCGATAACCTGTTGGACTTCCGGTGGTAAATATCCGAACAAGCCTTGGGCGGCGTGCAAGATATTGATCAACTCCCCGGGATCGTTGTTGCGTTCAGCGCATATCGCATGTAGCTCCGCTACTTATGTTTTAGGCAAATGTATCTCATTCATGGCTTATTTACTTTTTTCAGTTTCTATATACATACCGATTACTTCCTTACGATCTATGTAATGGGTATGCAGTAATTTGTGGGCTTTCGGTCCGCAAGGCTCTCCCAAATACTCGCTGTATAATTGCTGGATATACGGATTCTCATGGCTCTTGCGAAGCGGTTTGTTAGCGTCTTCCCGGTAAAGAGCGGCAGCACGCCGGCGAAGTACCTCCATACGGCCTCGGTGGAACGGTTGTCCGCCACCGCCGATACAGCCTCCCGGACAAGCCATCACCTCGATCGCATGATAAGGAGAGGTACCGTTCTTCACCTCCTCGATCAATTTGCGGGCATTCCCCAGACCATGAGCGATACCGATCTTTACCGGAGTCCCATTAAAATCGATGGTAGCGCTACGAATACCTTCCAGCCCGCGTAACTCCTCGAAGTCCACTTTATCCAGATTTTTCTTCGTATATAATTCATAAGCAGTACGGCAAGCGGCCTCGATAACACCTCCGGTAGTACCGAAGATCACGCTCGCTCCGGTAGATTCACCCAACGGGCGATCGAACTCACCATCCGGCAGTTCATTGAAATCTATATTCGCATAACGGATTAAACGGGCTAACTCACGGGTATATATCGAATAATCTACATCGGGATTACCTTCCACGCTAAACTCCGGGCGGCTAGCCTCATACTTCTTCGCCAAACAAGGCATGATAGATACGACTACCAAATCCTTACGGTCCACTCCCAACTTCTCGGCGAAATAACTCTTGGCGATCGCTCCGAACATTTGCTGCGGGCTCTTGGCTGTAGATAAATTATCCCGTAACTCGGGGAAATGTTGTTCCACAAAGCTAACCCAACCCGGACAACAGCTCGTCATTAACGGTATTTTCACCTCTTTGTCTCCATTTAGGTAACTACCTAGGCGATGTAATAATTCCGTTCCCTCTTCCATAATTGTCAAGTCGGCGGCAAAGTCCGTATCGAATACATAATCAAAACCCAATTGACGCAAAGCTGAAACCATCTTGCCTGTAACCAATGTACCCGGCTCATACCCGAAATCACGTCCCAACGCTGTGCGAACCGCCGGCGCTGTCTGGGCGATAACAATTTTAGTAGGATCGGCCAAAGCGTCCAAGACCGGCTGTTGCGTATTACGTCCGCTAAGTGCGTTTACAGGACAGACGGATACGCATTGTCCACAATAAGAACAGGTACTTCCGGCCATATCCCGTTCGAAAGCTGTCGATACGGCCGCGTTAAATCCACGGTTCACGGCAGTCAAGGCGCCAACCGTCTGTATCGTATTGCACATGGTCTCACAACGGCGGCACATGATGCATTTGTTCATGTTCCGGACAATAGAAGGGGAACGATCTATCATAAATGTAGACATTTCTCCCTTATACCGGATCTCGCGGATTCCTAGGTCGTGCGCGATCTTTTGTAACTCGCAATGTCCGTTGCTACTACATGTCAGGCATTCCGCCGGATGATTCGAGAGGATCAGCTCCATCACCGTCCTGCGGGCATTCATTACCCGAGGGGTATGTGTCCGTACGACCATACCTTCCGTACATTCCATTTTACAGGATGGGGCTAAATCTCTACGACACAAATACGGCAAGCTCCCGGATTATTCTCATAATGCAAATCCTCCAGTTTCATATAACAGAGTGTCGGGATATGGATACCTACACTTTTTGCCGCATCTAAAATGGTGGTTCCTCTCGGCACTTCCACCTCTTTATTATCTATGATTAATTTAATTGTTTCCATGATTGTAAATGAATTTAGTGGACATAAATCGCTCCGAACTTACACTTCTCCATACAGGTACCGCAACGGATACAAGCTTGCGGATCGATAATATGAGGAATTTTCCGTCCACCTGTAATTGCGTGCACCGGACAAACACGGGCACAGAGCGTACATCCTTTACATTTCTCCGGATTGATGAAATATTGAGTAAGTTCCCGGCATTGATGAGACGGACAACGATGCTCCCGGACATGCGCCAGATATTCATCGTAGAAATTATCCATCGTAGATAAAACCGGATTCGGAGAAGTCTGTCCCAAGCCGCATAAAGCGGTATCCTTAATCACCATCGCCAGATTCCTTAGACGGGTCAAATCCTCTTCGGTTCCGTTTCCACTCGTAATTTTCTGCAATATTTCATGTAAGCGTTTATTACCGATACGGCACGGTGCGCATTTACCGCAAGATTCCTCGACCGTAAAGTCCAGATAGAACTTAGCCATGGCTACCATACAATCATCCTCGTCCATGACGATCATACCTCCGGAACCCATCATGGAACCAGCGGCAAGCAAATTATCATAATCTATAGGAAGATCTAGATGCTTTTCTGTCAAGCAACCTCCTGACGGGCCACCGGTTTGCACAGCCTTAAACTTCTTTCCATCCTTGATACCTCCCCCAATTCCAAAGATAACCTCACGCAAAGTCGTACCCATAGGAACCTCGATCAGCCCCACATTGTTTACCTTTCCAGCCAAGGCGAACACCTTTGTTCCTTTGCTTTTCTCCGTTCCGATACTACTGAACCATTTAGCGCCTCTTAACAAGATCACCGGGATATTCGCATAAGTCTCTACGTTATTTACATTGGTCGGACAACCTTTATACCCGTGTTCACTAGGGAACGGCGGCTTTACGGTAGCCTCGCCTCGCAAACCTTCCATACTGTGGATCAAAGCGGTCTCCTCTCCACAAACAAAAGCTCCGGCACCGTACCGGATCTCGATATCGAATGAGAAATCAGTCCCAAATATATTCTCGCCCAGCAATCCATATTCTTTCGCTTGCCGTATGGCTATTTTCAAACGTTCCACGGCTAGCGGATATTCGGCACGGATATATACCAAACCTTTGCTAGCTCCCGTACAATATCCATTAATCGCCATAGCCTCCACAATCGAATGCGGGTCGCCCTCCAATATGGAGCGATCCATAAAAGCGCCCGGGTCGCCCTCGTCCGCATTACAAACCACGTATTTTTGAGGCGCTTGTACCTTACGGGTAATCTGCCATTTCAAGCCTGTGGGGAAACCACCGCCCCCACGACCCCGTAAACCACTATCCATGATTTCCTTGATTACTTCCTCGGGAGTCATTTCCACAAGGGCTTTTCCTAACGCTACATAGCCGTCACGAGCGATATACTCATCGATATTCTCCGGGTTGATAAAGCCACAATTTCGAAGGGCGATTCGTAGCTGTTTCTTATAGAATCCGATATGCTTGGAGTCCGGAACCAGCTCACGGGTCTCTGGATTCATATAAAGTAACCGTTCCACTTTACGGCCTTTTACCAAATGCTCCCGTACGATCTCGTCCGCATCCGATGGTTGAACTTGTACGTAAAAAGTGTTATCGGGGATCATCTTAACCACCGGACCCTTCTCGCAGAAACCGAAGCATCCGGTACGGATCACTTGTGTATCCTCTAATCCGTATTGCTCGACGGCGGCTCTCAGATTCTCGATGATCTGCTCGCTTTGTGATGCACGGCAACCTGTGCCCCCGCACACCAATATATCATTCGTGTATTGTGCCATTTATGTAAGATATTAAATTTCTTATTCGGGTTTTACGGTGGTGTAAGTTACAGGAATGATGCCATCTACCAAGATACCCTTACAGATATACTTATCTATGATCTCTTCTACTTTTGCCTTATCGACATAACCGAATACCAACGGCTCCTGACCCGGAAGCTTGATTTCGATAGTCGGTTCCGCATAACAATAGCCCATGCATCCGGTTTGAGTTACCAACGCATCGATTCTCTGCCGGTCTAAAACCTCGATAAAATAACTCATTATCTCCTTGGCTCCGGCAGCTATACCGCAAGTGGCCATAGAAACCTTAATTTGTACGAGCTGATCAGGGGTATTGCTTTTTTCACGCAGATCCAAAGACGCACGAAGAGATTCACGCATTTTCTTGAGATCATCTAATGTCTTTACTTTGTTCATGGTCATATTCTATTATTTAAGGAAAACACCGTAATGTCATTTGCACAAACATACGGAATCTCTTTCAAATAATATCATATTTCCGTGAATTTTTCTTCGACACGTGATTGAGATATCTTGGAATTGGGAGGTACACTATGGGTGAGCCAGATGTTACCCCCGATAATAGATCCTCGGCCAATAGTGATCCGTCCTAATATGGATGCGTTGGAATAAATGGTCACATAATCCTCGATGATCGGGTGACGGGGCAAATCTATCGGAAGTCCTTCCTCGTCCAGCGTAAAACTCTTGGCTCCTAACGTCACACCTTGATAAAGGCGGACATGGTTTCCGATAATGGCGGTTTGTCCCACGACAATACCCGTTCCATGATCGATACTGAAATATTCTCCGATCTGCGCCCCGGGATGAATGTCGATCCCGGTTTGCGAGTGTGCCATTTCCGTAATGATACGCGGGAGTACCGGTACGCCTAGCTCGAATAATTCATGAGCGACCCGTTGATGTAAAAGCGCATAGACCGCCGGATAACAGAATATAATCTCACTCACGCTCTTGGCTGCCGGATCACCATCCAAGATGGCCTTTACATCGGTGGACAGTAAATATTTGATATGAGGAATCCGGTTAATAAAAGCGATCGAGATCTCGGAAGCCCGGTCCTTGGAATCACAACAACGCTCTACCTCAAAACAAAGTCCATTATATATTTGCTCTTGTAAGAGATCATAGATCTTTTCCAAATAGACTCCCGTATAATATTGGATAGAGCCTAATTGAGCCTCTTGTTCCGTACCAAAGAATCCGGGGAAGATAACCGTACGTAATAGGCGCATGATCTCATGCAACGTAGCGACTGAAGGCGATGGCTTCTGATGCAACGGGATATATTTGTATTCCGGTAGATCAGGAGCCGACAGCCGTTCTACGTTCTTCTGTATCTGTTCTAAAATCGCTGTTCTATTCATCTTTAATTATCCCAAGTAGGATCGTAACTGATTAATGAGTTAGAGGCATTGCCCAAACCGATATAGATATAATTATCCAAGACATACATGCAATGTACAGACCTGTTAGCCGCTGGTAACTGGGATTTCTGGCTCCAGTTCTGAGAGTCCGGATCATAGCGCCAAATATAACCGTCCCCGTCTACGCCATATACATAATTACCATAAGCGATAGCACATAAAAGCATCCTTCCGGGGAACGAAGCCTCCTTTTCCCAAGCTACAGCGTTCTTGTCTGTAGACCAAAACTGTGTCGTATATTCCAAAGATGGATCCGCCTTATTAATAATCCCCAGTCCGGCATATATACGATCTCCTATTACAACGGATATTCCGCCGTATTGTTTAATCGGAAAATTAGATTTCTTGCTCCAAACGAAAGCGCTGGGTTCATAAGTCCAGACTTCATCGATTAGTTCGTTACCTCTACGTCCACCTATGAGGAACGCTTGATCTTCCATTCTGCAACATGCCGCCCGATACATACCTTTAGGCCGTTGCCGGTCTGTTTGTACCGCACTCCAAGAATTATCGGATGTGGAGTATACATATAAACTGTCACATATCTTTCCTGTGTTATCCAAGCCGCCAAAAGTCCATAGGCCAAATCCGATGCTAAAACATGCTTGGCCCGATAATTTCTCAGGCTGAGACCTTAAGGGCAACCACTCTTTCTTTGAGGTCATGTATCCCCAAAACTCATCGGTGTATTCCCTACCCGTGTCACCACCTAATAAGAATCCCGTGCTATTGGCCAAGGTACAGAAAGAGGTAGATCCCGGTATCCGGAAAGCTCCCTCAAACCTTGCCCCTGCTCCAAATATATCCGGAGTTTGGAAGTGAACTTCCTCTCCGTAAGCTATACCATTCTTATTTTTAGCGTAAGCTCTCAAATAATAGCTCGTGCCTCCTCTCAATTCCTTTATCGTACCCGAAAACGCTTGTGTACCGGAAGAAAGAGCTACCGCTCCTTCACAATTACCAAAGGCCGGACTAGGACTAGTTCCCCAACATACACCAGCCTCTGTAACCGGTGAGGCACCTTCGGCTAAGACCTCTCCTCCTACCCATGCGGTACCGTTTTTAATAGAAGATACCTCCTTCGTGCTAACTGTAGGTAACTCACTTTCCAGAATCGTATGGATACCTTCGCCTGCGCTATAGGTAGTACCTAAAGCGTTTGTCGCATAGGCACGTACGTAATACCCTTTCTGTTGTTGCATATCATAGATTTTCCCTGCAAATTCTCCGATGCCCGCTCCGCAAATAATCGTATCCCCATTTTCTATTGTCGGTGATTTATCAGCACTAAAGCAGAAACCACATGCCGTGATCGGAGAATCTCCCTCGCTTATTATTTCCATGGAGAACTCTGCATAGGTAAACTCTGTCGCCATTTTCTTAAATTTGTTATCATCTAATACAGGACGACCATTCGTGGTCTTAAAGGTTTCGACTTTCGCCCCGTTATACTCGCCATATTTACTTTTTGCGTAAGCTCTGACGTAATAGGTCGTTTCCGGTTTTAAATCAGAGATCGTACAATAGAACGAATCGGCTTCCATATCGATACGAATCGTGGAGTCGGATGCTGAAGGCTCCGGGTTCAACATTAAGTAAATACCTCTTTCCTCGATTTCGGCTTCCCCTTGTTTGGTTATCATACCTCCACATTGAACGGAAGTAGACATCACGTCGATCGGTAATAGGGTTTTAATGCTTCCTAATCCATCTTTCGTTTTAAAAGGAAGAATCTCTCCATAAGCGGTATCTACCGCATTGATCGCATAGGCCCGGATATAGTAATCCAGATCATTGGTTAAGCCCTCGATCGTAGCCTCATATTTTACTTTACGCTCGGATACGGCTTTTTTATTTTTCTCTATTATGGTAAAGGTAGATTCCGTGCTCCAACAAAAACCTGCCTCTGTCACGGGAGCGCCGTTTTCTTGCAAGACCTCCCCCGATACTGTCACGGAACTAGCCGTGGACTTCAATATCTCGTCTGTCTTAACAGACGGTTTTTTAGCGTTTCGAATGCCACCATCTATATCCGGATCATTCACGCATCCGGCCATTAATAAAGCCGCAAATAGAATAGAGAAGAGTGAGTATATATGTTTCATAAATAATCAATATTAAAAAAATACACCTAAGCCAGCGTTTAGATCCAAGTACTTAAAATTAACCGTATTGCATCCAACGCTAATAAATACAGAGTTCGTTATTTTCATCATCAAGTCAACCTCGGCAGCGACCCCTTTGTATGAGGAATCAATATTCCGGCACCATACCTCTCGTGTACTATCGTAGTTTTCATAGGAATGGGTCGTGAACGAATGTAGTAAAGCTCTTTCACCATATCCCAAACCAACGGAGGCATATAACCACGGAAAGCATTTTACGATTAAACCGGCCGTTCCGGCTATACTATTTGTCTTCGAGGATTTACCTGTATTAAGCTCATAAGATTCCCCTTCCGAATTAGAGAACTTAATAATCTGCCCTTGGTTATTACATTCGTCCGTATAATTCATAAAAGACATATTCGTCTTGAAACGGACATACCAACCGAAGCGTTGCCCCATACCTCCTACCGTGATTCCATAAGGAGATTCGATCGAATACGAGTATCCTGCGAAAAACTCCATTCGTTTCTTAGGGGATACCGCCGCGGAATCTATCGGTTGGGCCTCCGGTTCCGCCGGCTTTAACAATATCTCTTGGTATTCTTTCCAATAGGTTGCTAGCTCCTCACTTTTAGGGGTTCCGATACCTTCCGAATAATAAATGATTAATTTAGAGATGGCATCCGGATCATCTTCCGTAGCTTTGACCGTCAGGCAGTTTAAACATTTATTCATCAAGCTACGCATGGAAGGCCGCATTCGCTCGTTGGAAAGCCAAATCGTAGTCAGCTGATCAATACTGTATGCGTCGCATTGCGATACGCCTTCCTCGTACCACATTTTAGCGTCACTATAATCAAGACGTTTCATCGCTTCATCTCCCTTACGGTTGTATTCCGTACGCTGTTGCGCCAGCAGTCCGAGGGGAAATACCGCACATATCATCAATATCCAAAGTCTTTTCATATAATAGGTAAATACATGTTTAGTCGTTCATAATATTACAATCAATAATAAGTAAGGCCTTCGCTAATCAATGATCCGTCAGAATTATAAATATCAAACAAATTGTCTTCCCGTTCGAATGCCCGGCCGTTATCCGCGATACCGACACTTAGGTATTTGCAAGGAATACGTTCCTCGGCTTTCGAATCGATCGCCCCGTATCTGTTATTTGACTTCTTACGTACGATCTTATATCGTCCGAAAGCCATTTTCTCCTCATACAAGGCCTTTTTGTCCGCTATACGTTTCTCCTCGGTTTTCTCATCGCAAGCGATGATCAACCGGACTACCTCTTCCGTAAGTTTCGTATCCTTTGCTTCCGACAAATCTTTCTTAGCTCCCGAATAATCAGCTTTGGCCATTTTTTCCTTACCGGAGGCGATTAACGAGTTATATTTCTCATTCATCTCATTTTCCGATGGCTGATCCGGGAGAACATTCTCTTCTATCGTATGCTCTGTTTCCATAGGTCGTTTCTCTTCCACTTTAGGCTCTTGTTTCTCCGCTTCCTTTATCTCAGAGATAGGAGGTTCCGTTTGTAGAACCGGGTGATCTGGCATTTCTACTTCTTTTGAGACATTGCTATCCGGCTCCACAGCTGAAGGTAAATCAATACTCTCGACAACCTCTTTTGTGGGCCTATTGCTATGCACTAAAAGAGCCGTAGCGGATCCTACAACGACAAATATAGCGATTCCGATAGGAATTATTTTCTTTCTGGAATTATTCTTTTCTGTTATTGGCTCCACGGCAGGTGGATTAGCCACATTGACAACAGTCTCTTCATCATCCGATCCTATTAATTTAGAATCTACAGGTGATGAATAAACCACCGTTGTTTCCTCATTCACAATCTCGGGAGATGGACTTGGGACAACCTGAACTTCCTTTTCCGCTTGAGAAAAATCCAAAGACGCCAACATCTCGCCCACCGTCTCAAAGCGATCCGCAGGAATGATTTGCATCGCTTTTATGATAACAGCCTCTGTTTTCGGGCTGATCGCCGCATTGATTTCAGAGGGGTTTCGCAAAGGACGTGCGGCACGTAGTATAGATTCTGTAGGGATTGTTCCCGTTAACAGATTATACATCGTGGCTCCCAAGGAATAAATATCCGGACGGGGCGAGAACACTTGTGTTCCTTCGTTATCGTATTGCTCTATGGATGCGAATCCTTTAGAAAGGGTTAACATCGTAGTGCTGGTCTCTTCCTGCTCGATATCGTAACGTTTGCTGACTCCGAAATCGATCAAGCGGGCGTTCCCGTTCTTATCGATCAAGATATTGCTAGGCTTGATATCCAGATGCAAGATACTCTTGTCATGAACGAATTGTAACGCCTCGCCAATTTGCCGTACATATTTAAGGACCGTAGCTTCGGGCAATATCCCGTTTTTCTCAAGCATATATTTTAGCGAGAAGCCGGAAATATACTCCATGGCAATATAAGCCGTATTGTTTTCCTCGAAAACCTCCAACACGTTTACGATATAGGGATGGTGAACTTCCGATAGGATCTTTGCCTCTTTAATCAGTTTTTCCTTGAACTTGTTAAATAAGACCTTTCCCGTCTCCGAATGTACTTTTACGGCTTGGGAACCGGGTTCTCTATAACAATAATCCTTGAAGAAATATTCCTTGACACAGATAGGGACCTCCGTCTTTACGGTACCTAAAGATCCTTTAACCTCTGTGTACCAAACTCCTCTGTAGGTTATGCCAAAACCACCTTGACCAACCACATGAGTAAGTCTGTATTTTCCGTTTTGAAGAAGATGTCCGTCTGGCAGATTCATAACCTTGAATAATTCCATTTAATCTGCCAAAAGTACGTTATTTATATAAAAGAATAAAGAAAAGAGAGAATATTTTGCTTAAAACCCATGCTATCTTCCACTTTTTGAATAGGTATGATATAAAAAGAAAAATTATCCCGAGTCTTGCCGTCACAGGCTTCCATGAGAGCGTCCTTTATTTCCGGAACAGATAAACGACCATTAAATATCTCTGCGATCTTTTCATTCTTCAGTCTTTCAAGAACCCCGTCCGTACAAAGAAAGAGGAAATCGTCGGGTTGAATATCGTTCAAGGTAATAATGTCCGCTTCTGTTGGAGTATGAGTGCCTTGTATAGCCCGGATAATCACATTCCGCTGGGGGTGGGTTAACGCTTCTTCCGGAGTGATCTTACCTAATTTAACCAATGAATTTACCAATGAATGATCTTCTGTTTGATATAAAATCTCCCCCTTCCTCAGATGATAGATCCGGCTATCTCCGATATGAGCCAATACGATTCCGGAAGAAGCGATATAGGCCATGGTGAGCGTAGTAGCCATACCCATCGCTTCCGGATGCTCTTGAACATAGGAGTCGAAACAGACTTCCGCATAATGTACGGCTTTATGGATAAACTCAGGCGTGGGATCATCCTTTAGGAACGTAGAAAAGAAAGTTTGTATGGACTCGCAAGCTAATGAGCTGGCTACCTCCCCTTTCTCGGCTCCACCCACACCATCGCAAACCATAAACAATTTTTGGTCAAGGGTCACTTGTTCGGGAAGCGGGTAAATGGAATCCTCGTTATTCGATCTGCCTCCTTTTTCCGTAATAGCACATGGCTTACCGATCGTTATAATCATAACAAATGAGTTTTATTCATTAAAACGTAAGACGGTGCGACCAATAATAATCTCGTCATTATCATTGAGCACGACCACCTCGCCATTCTCTAGGTAACTGTTATTATATAACGTATGGTTTTTACTATTATTGTCGGTAAGGAAATGTTTATATCCACCTTTTGAATCTTTTTTCACCTCAATGCAAATATGCTCGCGACTCATCGTGCGATCAGCCGTGATAATTGGCATCGTGGCTTGTGAGGCGTTCGACTTCCGGCCAATGACAACCTTCCCTTCGTGAAGAGGAAACGCTTGTTCAGGTGTATCGGCGTCTGGAAGAACCGTCAGTCTGCCGATTCCAGTCTTGACAGGTGTCACTAAAATCGTATCGGAATCGACTTCCTGATGATTACTTTTCTCGGATAATAAGGACAAAGGAATAGGCTCTTTGCATTTCGGACACTTAAAGGAGGTAATGCCGAGGGGAATCTTCCCCTCGTCTACCTTTAATCCTACATGGCAATGTGGACATTTAACTGCGATCATACGATAAACGAAATATCTGCGCCATCCATATCCGTAGAGTACAGATCCATCATATCTGTATCGGAAAGCATAACCGTATCGTCCGCCAATGTTATAAAGTCTGAATGATCGAAAGACTCGATGCTACTATCGTCTATAACAATGGCGTCGCCTAGGTCGACACCTCCTCCTTCCACGTCTATTATGACAGCATCCGCTGGCATGACGTCATTGCCGTCTAAAGTTACGAATGTATATTCCTCTTCTTGCATAACCTTTGTTCCTAATATATTAATATTCCGAAAACAAAAGTACAAAAAGCAATGGATTAATAAACTTGTTATTCTCTCTTATAATCAAACATTTGGGTTTCATGTACAAAAGAGGCTGTTTTACTATACGAAAAGAAAAGGCTCATTCTCTCACCCATTTGGCCTTACAGGAAGAAACTGGGCATTGCTTTCGGTTTTTCAATGATTCCCAAGGGATCTCACCTAAGAATGTCCCACATTTCGGACAAACATAGTCTATCTTAAATTGATTGGCGATATCCTGCAATTGCTGGGGAATCTTGGCCGACTGCTTGGCTCCTAGATAGATTCCTACCGTAGGGGCACAAATCGTTATCAGGAGGCTGATGCCGAATAGTTCCGGGCTACCTTTCCCTAAGAAGCCTATCACGACCCCCACTATTCCGGGCAAAGCAAATGGTAAGGATTGAAATAATCTGGTCTTAAACTGATTAGAGGATTGAATCTTAACTTTTGCTTGAATATAATCATCGTAGACTTTTTTCAATGCGGCAAATTCATCGCTATAATCATTATTGTATTTAAGCACCTCGGAAAGATTTAAGACATAGCTATCCCCCAAGCGAATATGATCCGTAGGAGTAACACGTTTCTTTACGATCTGGGCTCCATTCACGAACGTACCGTTAGTAGATCCCGTATCCTCCAATAATAAGTTGCCACCATCCTCACGTATCAGACGGGCATGATGGCGGCTTACATGAGGATCGTTTGCAATAAAATCATTGTCTTTTGCTTTTCCTATCTTTATAATCATAGTCTTATTCCTTTTCCTCTTCCTCTTGAGGCTTTCCCATCTCCTTCTCAAGATTATCTTTCAGCACTTTCAACGGATCCTTGGATATTACCAACTCTTTAGGCTTACCCTCTTCCGTCAATAATAATAAACGCTGCTTAGGGAGATTTATTTGTAAGATATGATTTTTATTTATGATATGACTTTTTCCGACACGCATTAATATCTTGTTACAACCAGCGACCTGCTTCTCTAAGATCTCTTCTATTTTTCCGATATTTATAGCGAAGGTAAATTGGATGCCATTTGACAACAATAGTTTCGTATAGTTCCTGTCTGCTTCAAAATAAAGGATCTGACCAATCTTAATGCGCAACAACTCATCCCTTGTTTTTATAATTAAATACCGCTCCATACGTAGAAATTGTTTTTTCGTTTCTCTTTCAAAAACAAATATACGGTATTTTCTTTATTTAATAGGTATCTTTTGGGGGAAAGATTGGTAAAGTGCACCAAAAACAAGAGCCTTTTCCCTGCTCAGAAGAGACACCGATACGCCCTCCCAGCCTTTCAATTATATTTTGGCAGATAGAAAGTCCAAGCCCTATGCCTTGCTTTTGGTTTCGTCCTTTATAAAAACGATCGAACACATGAAGTTTTATTTCCTCCGACATTCCTTCCCCCGTATCGGTCACGGATAACAGAACTTCGTTCTCCATGGCTTGATATGACAAGATGATGCTACCTATAGAGGTGTACTTAATTGCGTTTGTTATAAAATTGCCAAGAACTTGTTTCAAACGGATACGGTCGGAGCGTAATAAAAAGGAATCCAAAGATTCCGGATAGGTCAAAGCTACCCCTCTCGGTACTTTGATCTGGAAAGATGCTACCGTTTCTACAATAAGTTGTCTTAGATCAAATTCCATGAAATCAAAGGTCATGGTACCAGACTCGAGCTTAGCCAGATCCAATACATCATTAACGATACCCAATAATAACTCATTATTGGTCTGAATAAGATTAATATACTCTTGTCTTAGCTCACCATCCTCTTCATCCCCTAAAAGAGAAGAGAATCCGACAATAGCGTTTAATGGCATGCGGATCTCATGGCTGATGTTTGCCAAAAAGGAGGATTTCAAACGCTCTGATTTCTCGGCCTTCAGCATTCGTTCTTCCATCGCTTTCAGTTCAGATATATCATAATTCATCAGTAATAGGATGGGGCTTGATTTCTCCAGACCCGCCTCCATTATATCCAGACGAACCCATTTCCATCCCTCGCCATCCCTGACCCGGACTTCCCCTTGATCATGATCAGTTTCTCCGTGGACAAGTCGGCTCAAGGAAGTTTTCAAGCATTCACGGTCTTCTGGCTTGACATTGGAATATATGCCTACTATCTGGCTCAATGGAGTTCCCGGAACTTCACCCATATTCAGATACCATTGTTCCATCGCCACTCCTTCCCCAGTAGACAAATCATACTTTGCGCAGCCGATCTTGGCACGATGACTTATCTGAGGAAAAAAAGGCTCGAACTCTATGCCTAATGTCGTTTTCATATATATCCGTTCTCATTATATTTATGCAAAAAGAGGGTTTAGCCATAAAAAACGAATGAATTAATCGTTCGTTTTAATTAGTCGTTTATATCGATTATTTTATAGGGAACATATAGGTTTAGTAAAATACCCCAAAAACCGCATCAAAATTATATTCTAAAGTCTTTTTGACTTTCATAAGTAAATGTTTTTTGCGATATTTGCAAACGACTAATTAAAACGAACGATTAAACTAGTCGTTTTGTTGCCTTCCCCTCCACTTCAATATCCTGATATATAAGATTATACCATATGACTATAAAAAAATAGAGGGTAGATTGATCACTCAGTCCACCCTCCTGTCTATCGTGTGCTTAAACTATTAAAAATCAACCCCTTGATTAGTCTTCTAGAGCCGCTTGCGCCGCCGCGATACGAGCGATGGGCACTCTAAAAGGTGAACATGATACGTAATTCAAGCCAACTTTATGGCAGAACTTAACGGAAGAAGGCTCACCACCATGCTCGCCGCAAATACCACATTTCAAATCCGGACGGATGGCACGACCTTTCTCAGTTGCCATACGAACCAGCTGTCCTACACCATTTTGGTCTAGTACTTGGAACGGATCGACCTTCAAAATCTTCTTCTCTAAGTAAACCGGTAAGAAGGAAGCGATATCGTCACGAGAGTAACCAAATGTCATCTGAGTCAAGTCATTCGTTCCGAATGAGAAGAATTCAGCGCTGGAAGCGATACGATCCGCTGTCAATGCCGCACGAGGAATCTCGATCATCGTACCTACCTTGAATTCGATACGATCGCCAACTTCCTTGAATAGCTCTTCGGCCGCGGTACGGATCACCTTCTCTTGTTCCTTGAATTCATATAAGATACCTGTTAATGGTACCATGATTTCCGGTTTAGCCTCAATACCTTCTTTCTTCAAATCCAAAGCGGCACCTAAAATGGCCCGAGTCTGCATTTCCGTAATTTCCGGATATGTATTACCTAGACGGCAACCACGGTGACCCAACATCGGGTTATGCTCGCAAAGAGATTCCACACGTTTTTGGATCTCCTTAACGGACACGCCCATAGTCTCAGCCATTTCCTCTTGACCTTTCAAATCGTGAGGAACGAACTCATGCAAAGGAGGATCGAGCAAACGAACGGTAACAGGACATCCGGCCATAGCCTTGAAGATACCCTTAAAGTCCTCTTTCTGATAAGGAAGGATCTTCGCCAACGCTTTCTTACGACCTTCAGCGTCCTCGGCCAAGATCATCTCACGCATAGCTTTGATCTTCTCACCCTCGAAGAACATATGCTCCGTACGGCAAAGGCCAATACCAACGGCACCGAAGCTACGAGCGATCGAAGCGTCGTGAGGCGTATCAGCGTTTGTACGAACTTGCAATTTTGTATATTTATCGGCTAAAGCCATTAACTCCTCGAAATCACCCGATAACTCAGCGGCTTTTGTCTCAACCTGCCCGACATAGACTTCTCCGGTCGTACCATT
>ERZ791872.1014-NODE-1014-length-21096-cov-7.021149_pt1 | contig 21096 bp, 16 predicted proteins | sample MGYA00510279_ERZ791872 | MGnify/ENA primary metagenome ERZ791872 (study PRJEB30046, sample SAMN00792103) | human gut metagenome | study: EMG produced TPA metagenomics assembly of the A metagenome-wide association study of gut microbiota in type 2... | reverse complement strand
CCAGTATTATCTGCGCTTTTGGCTTGGCATCTGCCGCACCTCGCTCGCCGTATCAGCACTTAGAATTATGCGGTATTGCCCTTACTTTTCCACCTGGAACAAATTCTGCTGACGGGTTGCTTTGGCACCGATGTTGTTATACTCCAAATTGAAGTACCCATGCACCCAGGCATCCAGCTCTGCATTCTCGCCGTAGGTGTGGGTCACGCCGTCCGCGTCCATATAGTCATTAGCGGCTGTCACCACCGGGGCCACCTGCTTGAGTGCCAGCAGGTACTGGTAATACGGGGTCAGCGGCAGCCCGGCATTTTCCACCAGGGTGGGAGCCAGCATGCACATATCCATGCGGTTGTACTCGTCGGTGGCGCTGGTCTGGCCCGCGTTTTCCAGCGGGTAGTTTGCCCAGATCAGGTAGGGCGTGCTGCGCTCCAAAATCTGCAAATTGTTCTCATCGGTAAAGGTATGGTCGGCCACATGATCCACAAAGCTGGGGGCGTGGTCGCCTGCCATGGCAACAATCACCTTGCGGCCGGTCTTTTCGTACTGCTCGGTCAGGTATTCGGTCAGTTCGCCAAAGGCACGGTCGGTCATATAGATGTTGCTCAGGTATTCATCCATGATGGAATCATACTCGCCGTAATCGGTTGCGGCATGCACGATATCCTCCTCCGGGGGGTTCATATCGTAATCGCCGTGGCTCTGGATGGAAACCAGGAACACAAACCGCGGCTGGTCCTCCGGCATTGCTTCATACAAACCTTCCAGGTCGCGGTAGGTGGCGCTGTCGGTCTGGTAGGGGCGGCTGCCATAGGTTTCCTTGGTCGGAAAATCATCCTGGAAGTGGGTCTCGTCAAAGCCCAGCGTCAGCCAGGCGGAATCGCGGCGGTAGTTGGAGTTGGTATAGGGGTGGGCTGCCAGCGTGGCATACCCCAGATCTTTCAGGTTGCTGACCAGGCTGTTTGCCTTGTGCAGGTTCAACCAGTTGAACGGTGTGATGGAGGGCATCAGCATCAGCGAGTTGGAGGAAAGCATCTCGTACTCGCTGGAGTTGGTGCCGCCGCCCACATGCGGGCTGATGGTGTGGCCGTAAATGGAGTTGGGCAGGTTTTTGGTCACCTGCATGATCTCCTGGTCAGCCTGCAGGTCCGTTACCAGGTCAAAGTCATAAAAGCTTTCGGACAGGATCAGGAACACATCGGGGTAGTCCTGCTCGTTTGCCGTCTCGGGGCTGGCCTGATAGTCCTGCGCCATTGCAGCGGCCTCGGTGGCGGCGTCCTCGCTGTAGCCGTCCGGCTGCAGGATGGGGTCCACCATCAGGCTGGCGGCTTCAATGCTACCCGCCAGGTAGCCGTACTTATAATAGGTTTCCTGCCAGGCCCAGCCGTAAGTGGCGGCGGGCTTGATGGGGTTGGGGCTGAAATACCCCAGATACAGCACCGCAAAAATGCCGCAGGCGCAGGCCAGCGCATGGGCGCCGCGCTGTTTCCAGCTGCGCTTATGCTTGCCGGCCAGTTTGACCTGCACAACGGCAGCCACCAGCACCGGGATGTACAGCAGCGCAATGGTAATAACTGTCTGGGTAATGTGCAGGGTATAACTGCCCATCACCTCTGCCGCGGTGCCCAGGTTCAGGATGTCCTGCGGCATCAGGGCGGAACCATGCAGGTCCCGCGTGTAATAGTTGACCAGCGCCAGCACGGTAAAAATCAGGCCGGAAACGCCGGTTGCAATGCCCCAACTGCCGCACAGGGCAAACACCACCAGCGTCAGGCAGAACGCCGTCAGCGCATTGAGCGGTGCGTATACCGGCCACTGCCCCGCCATGTAGTTGGCAGTTGCGCCGTCAGAAATTTCTAACTGGTAGCGCGCCACAAAGGCCGCTGCCACAGCCAGCGCAAATGGCAGCACCGTGCCAAGCCAGAAGCGCTTGCTTTTTAATGTTTTTTTGATGTTTTGCATGGGTATCCAGTTCCTTCGCTTTGTTTGTTCATTAAGTTGCGGTCAACATTCCGCGTCAACACACCGAATGTCCGGTATGCCCGCAAAAGGGCATATTAGGTTAGTATATCATATTTTATGCCGGTTGTGAATCACTGTTTTTCGGCCAAATGCTGCCACTTGTTCCAAATCCGGCCCGTCCGCGCAGATTTTGCATTTACCAACCTACGCTTTCATGTTATAATATTAGTTAATCATCATTTTACCCCATAGACGGAGGCTATTCTATGAAAATTCCTGCAAAAGGTTTTACTCACGGCGGCAAGTTCCATGCAGACGATGTGTTTGCCACAGCGCTGCTGATGATTGTGCGGCCGGATATCAAAGTAACCCGCGGTTTTGTTGTGCCGGATGGTTTTGACGGCATTGTGTACGATGTGGGCTGCGGTATGTTTGACCACCACCAGGAACCGCGCGAAAGCCGCCCCAACGGCGTGCCCTATGCGGCCTTTGGCCTGCTGTGGCGCGTGTTGGGTGCCCAGCTGGTGGGTGCCCACCAGGCCCGCCTGCTGGATGAAAATTTTGTTCAGCCCCTGGACTTGAACGATAACACCGGCGAACAGAACTCCCTGGCCGATGCCATCGGCAGCTTTAACCCCGTGTGGGATTCCGGCGAAGATTCCGATGCCTGCTTCTGGCGCGCCGTGCCCTTTGCCAAGCAGGTGCTGGAAAACGAGATTGCCGCAGCCAACGCCGTGAACCGCGCGGACGAGACCGTCCAGAACGCCTATAAGAACTCCAAGGACGGCATTGTGGTCCTGCCGGACTACATGCCCTGGAAAAACGGCCTGTACAAAACCGATGCCCTGTTTGTTGTCTACCCCAGCCAGCGCGGCGGCTACAGCGCCCAGTGCGTGACCGATTACAAGACCCGCCGCAGCAAGGTGCCGTTCCCGCCCGCATGGGGCGGCCAGCCGGAGGAGATCCTGCGCGAAAAGAGCGGCCTGGCTCTCAAGTTCTGCCACCCCAGCCGTTTCCTTGTCACCGCGGAAACCAAAGAGGATGCCATTGAGGCATGCCGCCGTGCCCTGCGCGCCGCTGGAAGGCCGGTGAGCGCACAGTGAGCGCCGAAACTCTAGAGCAGTTTGGTCCCCGCCCCAGCACCGCGGCGGACTGCCAGCCAGACCCGGCTTCCGCCTGGGTCTACATGGTGCGCTGCGCGGATGGCAGCCTGTATTCCGGCTGGACCAATGACCTTGCCCGTCGCCTGCGCGCCCACAAGGGCGGCAAGGCCGGTGCCAAGTATACCCACGCCAAAGGTGCCGTTAAGCTGACCTATGCCGAGCGCTGCACCGATAAAAGTGCCGCCCTGAAGCGGGAAGCCGCCCTGAAAAAGCTGCCAAAACCCGAAAAGGAAGCTCTTGCCGCCCAGTGGACTGCTGAAAACACCATCACCCTGCGGGATGCCGCGCCGGAGGACGCCGCCGCCGTGGCGGAGCTGTACAACTGGTATGTCACCCACTCCACGGCCACTTTCCAGTATGACCTGTGTACCGAGGAATTCCAGCGCGAAAATATCGCCTATGTGCAGCAGCGCGCGCCGTTCCTGGTTGCCGTCAATGCAGCGGGCAAGCTGTGCGGCTTTGCCTGCGCCCACCCCTGGCACAGCCGCACAGCTTATGCGTGGGATGTGGAGCTAACCGTTTACTGCGCCCACGACTGTGTGGGCCAGGGGGTTGGCGGGCGGCTGTACAAAGCCCTGCTGGACGGCGTGCGCCAGCGCGGCTACTGCAACGCCGTTGCCCTTGTGACCGGCCAGAACAAAGAGAGCTGCGCGTTCCATAAGGCGCTCGGCTTCAAAAAAATCGGCGTGGAACCCCGCACCGGGTACAAGTTCGGCCAATGGCTGGACCTTGCCTATTGGTGGATGGACCTGCGCCCCGGCCAGGAGCCTCCGGAGCCGGTGCGCCTGGGGCGATAAAACTGCATAACACAAAATGAAGCGGGGCACTGCTGATTGGCAGCGCCCCGCTTTTGTTATAAAGATTTGTAGAGGACGATGCCTGCATCGTCCCGCATACTGAGCTGCAACCATGGTATACTGTCATCAACATCCTATCTCCCCGTCGCGCGTTTTTGTTTTCCACAAGAAGCCCCTCTGTTTGTGGAAAACCGTTCAGATTCTTTTCACTTTTCCCTGTCGTTACGCGGTCTGCATTCCTGTTTTTGCCCACAAACTGCCCTTGTTCACGCAAAGTTTACCGGAATTTCCAGCTATTTCATGCCTTGTTCATCCGCAGTTCATTTTTATTCTTCATGATAGAATCTATCGGGGGCCCCTATTACCGCCCCCAACTGGAGGAATTGTTATGCACGAAACCCAACAGCCGCGCGACCCCAAAAAGACGACCGGCATTGTATATGCCGTGATCCTTGTGGTGTTGCTGCTGCTCAATTTCTGGGCCTTCCCCGCCATGATGAAAGGCCAGGTCAAACAGGTCGATTACGGCACCTTCCTGAACATGCTCGAAGGCGGCGAACTGAGCACCGTTGAAATTCAGGATCAGCAGATCTATTTTGTGGACAAAAACGATACCACCTACTGCACCAACTCCATTGCGCAGGACCTGCAGCTGGTCAACCGGTTGGAAAGCGCCGGCGTTTCCTTTGGCAAGGTGTACAACCAGACCACCTGGGTGGATACCCTGCTGGGCTGGGTCATCTCGCTGCTGCCCATGATCATCCTGATCGTCTGGTTCAACCGCATGATGCGCAAGCGGGTCGGTGAAATGACCGGCGGCGCCAACAGCATGATTTTTGGCGGCGGCAAATCCGGTGCCAAACAGTATGTCGTTGAGGATGGCAAGTCCATCAAATTTGCCGATGTTGCCGGTGAGGACGAAGCCAAAGAGAGCCTGCAGGAAATCGTTGACTTCCTGCATAACCCCAAGCGTTACGAGGATATCGGTGCCAAAATGCCCAAGGGCGTTCTGCTTGTCGGCCCCCCGGGCACCGGTAAAACCCTGCTGGCCCGCGCTGTTGCCGGCGAAGCCGGTGTTCCCTTCTTCTCCATTGCGGGTTCTGAATTTGTCGAGATGTTCGTCGGCATGGGCGCTTCCAAGGTGCGTGACCTCTTCAAACAGGCCAACGAAAAAGCCCCCTGCATTATCTTTATTGATGAGATCGATACCATCGGCAAAAAGCGTGACGGTGCTTCCGGTATGGGCGGCAACGATGAACGCGAGCAGACCCTGAACCAGCTGCTGACCGAAATGGACGGGTTTGACGCCGCCAAGGGTGTTATCATTCTGGCCGCCACCAACCGTCCTGAATCCCTTGACCCCGCTTTGACCCGCCCCGGCCGTTTTGACCGTCGTGTGCCCGTGGAGCTGCCCGACCTGAAAGGCCGCGAAAGTATCCTGCGCCTGCACGCTCAAAAGGTCAAAATCGGCCCCGACTGTGACTTTGCCGTGGTTGCCCGCATGACTCCCGGTGCTTCCGGTGCCGAGCTGGCCAATATCATCAACGAAGCCGCCCTGGGCGCTGTGCGCCACCACCGCATGGCCGTTACCCAGTACGACCTGCAGGAAGCCGTGGATACCATCCTGGCCGGTGCCCAGAAAAAGAATAAGATCCTGAGCGACAAAGAAAAGTGCATCGTGGCCTACCACGAAGTCGGCCATGCCATGGTTGCCGCCCTGCAGAGCCATTCCGCCCCCGTGCAGAAAATCACCATTGTACCGCGCACTTCCGGCGCGCTGGGTTTCACCATGCAGGTAGAGGACGGCGACCACACCCTGATGACCAAGGAAGAGATCCTGGCCAAAATTGCCACCATGACCGGTGGCCGTGCCGCCGAAGAAGTGGTGTTCAACTCCATCACCACCGGCGCATCCAACGATATCGAGCAGGCCACCAAGATGGCCCGCGCCATGATTACCCGCTACGGCATGACCAACGACTTTGACATGGTCGCCCTGGAAACCGTGAACAACGCCTACCTGGGCGGCGATGCCAGCCTGGCCTGCAGTGAGCGCACAGCCGCCACAGTGGACGATAAGGTCGTGGAAGTCGTCAAGCAGCAGCATGAAAAAGCCAAACAGATGCTGATTGAAAACCGCGGCAAGCTGGACGAGATCGCCAAGTACCTGTACGAGAAAGAAACCATCACCGGCGAAGAGTTCATGCGCATCCTGACCGCTGTTCCCCAGCTGCCCACCGGTGCCGTGGAACAGTAAAGGCAACACCGCTCTGCGCGTTTTCTTTGTAAAATAACAGTGCCCCCGCCCTATGCAGTTCATTTACCGCACGGGCGGGGGTGTTTTGTTGTAATTCCGTAGGGGCGCACACCATGCACCCATCCGTTTTATATCATCACACTACAGCGCTACACCATGTAATAGCGCCATTTTATGGCCAGCCGTTACCCATTTGTAGGGGCCGCTGCTCACCTCTTTCCGAAAAACGCAATAAAAATGCTGTCTTTCTCCACATCAGGGAAAGGCAGCATTCTTCTTTATTCGTTCAGATCTTCGCCGTTGCTGGCAATCACATTTTTATACCATCCAAAAGACTTTTTCCTGTGCCGTGCCGCCGCCCTGTTCGAGTACCCACTGATCAAGAGAAACCAACGTGCAACAGTCATCAATTTCAAGAATCACGCAGATTCGTTATTCTTATCGCAAATTTGTTTTTTGCATCTGCTGCATTCTTTGCACCTGTTACTGTTTGTGTCTCAGCTTTTCCAATTCTTCGCTCATGGGCAACTTCTCCTTTCTGATAATGGACAAAACAAAAGCGACCAACTTTTTACGGTTGATCGCCTTTGGCTTGGTCATTATTCATTAAGAAAAAGGACTTCATCTACTCTACAGATCGCTTTTCTGATGTTGGATGCAAGAATCGATGATGCTTTCTCGTAATACTTTTCAAATATTTCAAGCAACATACTTTTGATATACTGTTCATGTTTTTTAATATCTTCTTCAGATAGCGATAGTAGAGCAGTAATGCAATATGTAAGTTCATCCTGCTTAAGAACAACTTTTTCGCTTTTCCACGCTTCTCGATATAACGACTTTTTTATAGAAGCAGAGCTTTTAGATGCAGAAGCGGATGTTGGGACAATTCTCTTTCCATCCAATCGTTCTCGAAGGCTTTTCTTTGCTGCTCCACGAGCAGTAGTATCATCTACCATTTTAATCGCATCGTTTATAGAAGCATTTGCTTGTTGGAGCAAAAAATAAATCGGATAATTTCCTGTTGTTGCAGAACAAACAGCTCTAATGTATTCCAAAGGATCTTCTACATTTATGCCTTTAAGGAATGCTTTAATTAAGTCATTGGACTCAATTGCATTGACCACTTTCCGTGTGGTTTCTCTAACAACTATTTTCCCTGTGCTTACATTCTCAATATCGCCAATAAGACGAATTGCTGGCTTGCCTTTGGTCTCAACAAATTCGCCCTCTTTGATAAAGGCTATCTTGGATAAAAGGTTTTCATCTATAACTATGGAACCACCATTTCCAGTAATCTTTCCTGTTCCTAAATCCAATAGGCACGCATTTTCAATACCAACTTTAGCAGCTCTTTGTGCAAAGTTGAGCCATAGCTGTTCTTCTACTTTTCTTGCATGATCAATAATGGCAGACAGTTCTTCATATCTTATTCGTTCTGATCGACCGCCATAACGATAAAATATGTCACCCTCTTTTAGTGTATACTTTGGATTTGGCGCATCATATGATTTTTTGCAAATACAAGGTTTATTCAAAAGAGGTTCAGTATAAATCACGCCAAAGCTCATACCCTTATATTCAAAAGTGCAATGTTCCCATCGAATTTCGGGAGAAAAGTATTCTAATAAATTCTTGGTAAATTCTTCAACCTTTAATTCTTCAAACTGAGATAAATTTTTTTCTTTCAAGCCCAATAAACGCCGTGGCTTGTCTCCAACACCAAAAATGATATAGCCACCTGAATTATTGGCAAACGCTGCAATAGTTTTAAAATATTGTGCCATGCCAGCATGGCTATATGATTCCTTAAATTCAATGGTCGAGCCTTCACGATTAATTATCCGCAAAGGATCTTTTGGACTTGTGCGAAACAAATTTGTCAGTATATCCGCAGATAAAGGGTTTCCCTTTTGCATTAATGACCCCCCTATATGATTTGTTATTCCTCATCTTCAGCCTCAAGGTTCATCTCGAGTTTGTAGTATATATCAATGTCCCTAATAATCCCATCAACATCAGAATCGTTCAATTCTTCTGTCCATGCTTGTAGTTCGTTTATGGTAATGATTTCTTCGATTGCCTTATGGTACCGTTCCTCCAATACCGCCATACCACTTGACCGATGAGCAATATATTGTTCCATATCAGTTAAAACTCTTTCCTTACTGAGCCTTGTCTTGATGACAAAACTAATTGGGAAATGCATAACTTTGTCAATATCCAAAAGATATTTGTCGTAGTTATTAACTTCAGTAACTTGGAAGAATCTTCCCACAGGTCGCATAACAAAATCTATACCACCGTCGTTAGCATTTGTTCGTCCGGTTTTGTACAATTCCAGTGCAACCTCATCTATCGTATCTCTTGTGTAGCCAAAGAAAACCGTGATATTTTTGTAATGATTTTTCAGTATGGCATAACTGATAATTTCGAAGATACGGGCTTCAGCATCTTCAGAAAGTAGAGCTTTAATTTTTGCTTTCTTCTGCGAATAATCATTCAGCTCCCTCAATTCTTCCAAAATGCTAATTAGCGCATGATCTTTTGCGATAAGTAAATCGATGTATCTCTCAATTATCTTGCATGACACCTTACTAATATCATGTCCTACAACATAGATATAGTCAATGTGAATAAGGTATTTGCCATTATTGATGATGATCAAATCGTTGACAACATCTTTGATTTTGTTACGAAACTCTCCGTTTACACGAGAATTCAAAGCGTGGTTCTGGAGTTTGCTTCCACCATAAAGACTGCGATAAAAGTTGAACAACTGCATATAATCGTACCCGTCAAATTTAAGATACGCTTCCTTCTTTTCAAAGAAATCGTCTCGGTAGAAATACAAGATAGAATAGATAGCATAAATATTTGCCAAACTTCGCCTTGTTTTGCTATTTCCATGTACAGCCTTCATTTTCTTATCCAGATATTGGAGCAGAGGGCTTTTATCATAAACCTGTTGATAATCCTGAGGATATTCGGCTTTTAAAATATCTGAAACAAACTCTTCTGTAATTTTCATATTACTCACCTCTTACATACTTGGACTTTGCATTTGTTTTTCGAGCTTTCACTTTTTCAAGGCTCTTTCCTTTTCTCTCAAAAGCAATTCCTGTACGCCGTAATCCCATTTCATAATATTCTTCATTCATATCAATTCCGATACCAACTCGACCTAAGCGAACCGCAACAGCAGAAGTGGTAAACGAACCAGAAAATGGATCAAGAATAACATCCCCCGGATTGGACGACGCTTTAACAATTCGCTCAAGTAGGGCTTCTGGTTTCTGCGTGGGATGGTTTTCATACTCATCCATCTTAAACCTTACACGGCTGAAATTCCAAACATTACCAGGTACTTTTTCTGTGCTATACGGCTGGGGTGGATTTTTCCTATAATCAATCAGTTTTCTTTTAGCACCAGTTTTCGCTTCGACTAAAATATCGTTGTAATTAAAGGTGTATATCGCTTTTTTGCTCTTATTGATCATCAAAATAGGTTCATAAAGTGAACCATATATTTTTTTCGACTGAACGCCAGAACTATCATATGCCCAAATAATTCGACATAAAACATTGTATTTTTCTGATACAAAAACATCCAAATACGGCATATGCTGTGTAGCTGTCATAAAATACATTGTTCCATTATCAGAAAGGACACGCATACATTCATCTATCCAAGATTTGCACCAATCTATGTAGGCGTATACGCTTTCCCATTTGTCGCTGCTGTTACCAAAATCCTTACCTATGTTGTAAGGGGCATCGGCAAAAATAAGCTGAACAGACTTGTCTTTCATTTTTTTTAACACAGAAAGACTATCTCCAAGAATAGCCATTGAGTTGTTGCTTTTCATGTTTTCTTCTGCTAATTGACCTTCAAACAGAGAATCGAAATCAAAGACTACTTCTGAAAATGTCTTATCAGTTTCCTCGGTCGCTGTCTCAACTGGTATATAATTCTCAAGTGTTAGCATCATTTGTCCTTCACCACTCATACGCATTTTAGTTACCTTTCCTGCTTGCATTGCTGATTAAATTCGAGGATGTCATCAACTTTACATCCCAAAGTTGCACAAATTTTTTCTATACTTTCTAAAGAAACATATTGATCTCGTCGTAGGCGGGTCAATATATTTGCACTAAAGCCAGCTCTTTCTGTAAGCTCAGATGTTGCAATACCTCGCTCTATTAACAGATGAAACAGCTTTTTATATGTGACAGCCATATTGTCCTCCTCGCTTTGACATTTTACTGCTCCATAGTATATCACGAAAACGTGAATTTTTCAATTACTCGTTAACTCTGGAATGTATCTTTAGGAAAAAGGCAGTAGTAATGTTCCTATACTGTTGCTTTATGTAACGGTCAAAACATCGGATGCAAGCCCGACATTCTGACCGCATATCGCCCCCTAACTGTTACATTATTCCGTTCGGCTCTTGAACCCGGTTTGCTTTGCGCTCTCGCTGGCTTTTCGTCTGCGTTCCTCGCTGTACGGTGCTTACAGCCGGATAGATAGTCTATACTTGTCCAGCACATAGATCACGCCGCCCTGGGCGAAGGATTTTTCCAAGCGGCAAAGGTCGGGGTGCTTCTTGCTGAACGCTGCCAGCCGCTTCCGCAGTCCGGTATTGTAGGTCTGGATGTGGGCGGTGTCCTCGCCCTCGTTGAACAGGATAATGGTCTCTTTCTCATACTTCGTCAGGGCCATATTCGTCATCCTCTCATTCAGCTGCCGGACAGCAGCTCACGATGCGCTCAAAAGCCTTTTCGTAGCGCAGATACATCCAGCATTGCGAGCTACTGACCACCTTGGAAAACATCACAAATCTCCAATACCGCATGATCTCGGATTATACCGAGCGAGTGCAGCGCCTGCAGAGGGGAAGCTGTACCTCCAAGCTGATGATCAACGTGGTGAACTACATCCGGTACCATATCTCAGAACCGATCACCGTGGAAAAAATGGCCAAAGCGCTGTTCATGAGCCGCCCCTATCTCTCCCGAAAATTCAAGGAAGAAACTGGCGAAAGTCTGACGGATTTTATCCTCTACGAAAAAACGGAGGAGGCAAAACGCCTCCTCCGCTATTCCGATAAGCCCATTACGGCCATCAGCTCTTATCTTGGTTTTTCTTCTCCCAGCCACTTTTCCCGGGTGTTCAAAGCCCGTGTGTGCATTACGCCGGGCGAGTACCGGGAAAAGCACCAGTGATCCTGCCGGGCTTTATTTTGCCTGTGCGCCCTCTGGGAAGATGATCTTGTTCACAAAGAAGAAGATCACCATGGAAATGCCGCCATTGAGCACGGTGGTGCCAATGTTGTAGATGAAATCCGGCACCAGCAGGCCCGCAACCGCCACCCACACGCAGTTGATGGAGTTGACGATGCAGGTGATCAAGCAGAACGCCACCACATACCAGGCGATCTGCTTGGCCAGGTTGCCCTTGCTGCGGAACACAAAGTTGCGCTGGATGGGAAAGTTTATGCATTCTCCCACCACCATGGCAACCATGTAGGCGCAAAAGTACGGCAGACCGCCATGGACGGAATCATACCCCAGGATGTTCCACTGGAAGGTTTCGCCAAACAGCGTGACCGGGATGCCCGGCCAGCCAAAATCCACCACCGGCAGGCTGCTGAACGCCGCCGGCAAAAATTGCAGCAGCAGGTATTTGAACACCGTAACCAGGTTGGATACGATCACAAACAGTCCGCCTTCGCGCACCCACTTGGCTGCGGCGGGGTGTTTTGCCGCAAAATTATTCCATAGCTGCATAAATAGCCCCTCTCTTTCCTCAGCTGTTGCGCAGGCGCTGTTCCAGCTGTGCGTTCAGTACCAGGTTTTTCACGGCTTCTATGATCACCCGCACAAGGCCGATGATCCAGAATCCCTGTAATTCCATCACAATGCCATCCACCATGCCCATGCTGATGGCACCGCTGGTCATTTTGGCCAGGGCACGCAGCGGCATGTTGTACTGGAACAGCACATTCAGGTCCGGCTTGCCGCGCTTGTAGCTGGCGTTCAGCAGTGCGGTAAGCACCAGCCAGATCAGCCAGCCCAGCGGGCTGCGGCTGTGGTTCAGCTCGCCCAGGGTCATGTTGCGGTCAATTTTAACTTTTCCCTGCTGCACCGGGCGGCCCAGCAGGGTGGCCCATTCGTCATCCGGCACGCTCTGCACCTTGCCGCTGGTATAGTGCGGCAGATGCTTGCCCGCATAGGGGTTGGGTGCGCCGGTACCGGCCACTTCCACCACGGCGGTCAGGCGGATGTCCGTACTGGACGCGCCGACCCGCAGCTCATAGCTGCCGCCTTCCACTTCCCAGCTGTCGGTCTTGGTGTTCCAGTAGCGGAATGCCTTGTCGTCCAGCGGGATGGTCACGGTCTTGCTTTCGCCGGGCTGCAGCTGCACCTTGGCAAAGCCTTTCAGCTCCTGTGCGGGGCGGAACACTTCTGCCCCGGGTTTTGCCACATACAGCTGCACGATCTCTGCTCCGGCGCGCTTGCCGGTGTTGGTTACGGTCAGGGTCACGCCATTGGACGCGGCCTGCAAATTGCTGTAGGCAAAGCTGGTGTAGCTTAACCCATAGCCAAAGGGGAATGCCACCGGCACACCGGCGGTCTGGTAATAGCGGTAGCCGACATACAGCCCCTCGCGGTACTGCACCATGCGGCCCGGCCCGGCAAAGTTATCCTTGGCGGGGGTATCCGCATAGGCGTTGACCCAGGTTTCGGCCAGCTTGCCGCTGGGGTTCACTTTGCCGGTCAGCACATCCAGCATGGCGCCCGCCCCCGCCTGGCCGCCCAGCGCACCATACACCAGGGTACGGCAGTGTTTGAGCCACGGGGTTTCCAGCGAAGCCCCTGCGCTGAGCACCACAACGGTGTTGGGGTTGGCCTGCTGCACGGCCTTTAACAGTTCGATCTGGTTGTCCGCAAGGTTCATATCGCCGCGGTCCAGACCCTCACTTTCCTTGATTTCATCCAGCCCCAGGCAGAGCAGCACCACTTCGGCCTTTTGGGCCAGGGCTACAGCCTCGGCCTGTTTGGCGGCATCCGGTTTGCCCTGGCGGTCAAAGCCGGGGGCAAAGCCCACGCTGGCCAGGCCGCTCTCTTTCAGGCAGTCCAAAAAGGTATCCACCTTGATGGAGTTGACCGCGCTGGAGCCAGCGCCCTGGTACCGCGGTGTCTGGGCAAAGTCGCCGATCACGGCAACTTTTGCGCCCTCGGCCAGCGGCAGCAGGTCGTTCTCGTTTTTCAGCAGCACAATGCTTTCGGCTGCGGCGCGGCGGGCCAGGGCGTGGTGAGCGTCCGCATCAAAGGTGCGGCTGTGGGACTGCACGGCGGCATGGGTATCAAACACCAGCGTCAGCAGCTCGTCCAGCCGGGCGTCCACATCCGCTTCGGTAATTTTGCCGCTCTTCACAGCCTGCATCAGCTCGCGCACCGCGTCCCCGCCGGGGGCGGGCATTTCCAGCGTGGAGCCGTTCTGCACGCCCAGGGCATGGTCATTGCTGCCGCCCCAGTCCGTTACCACAGTGCCGTCAAAGCCCCACTCCCCACGCAGGATGTCCATTAACAGGTGGCGGTTCTCGTTGGCGTAAGTTCCGTTGATGAGGTTATAGCTGCTCATGATGGTCTTGGGCTTTGCTTCCTTGACCACGATCTCGAATCCGGTCAGGTACAGCTCCCGCAGCGTGCGTTCATCCACCACAGAATCCGACGCCATGCGGCGCAGTTCCTGGCTGTTGACGGCAAAGTGCTTGGGGCAGGCCGAAATACCGTTGGACTGGATGCCCCGTACATAGCTCGCGGCCATTTTGCCGGAAAGATACGGATCCTCGGAGAAATACTCAAAGTTGCGGCCGCAGAGGGGGCTGCGCTTGGTGTTCAGGCCCGGCCCCAGCAGCACGGCAACTTCCTGCGCGGCGGCTTCTTCGCCCATGGCCTGGCCGATCTCCTCGCCCAAGGCGGGGTCCCAGCTGCACGCCACAGTGGCTGCCGTGGGGAAGCAGGTGGCCGGAACGCTGGGGTTCAGCCCCAGGTGGTCCGCCGCGCCCGCCTGCTTGCGCACGCCGTTGGGGCCGTCGGATAGGGTGATGGACGGGATATTATTTTTCGGCAGTGCACGGGTCCCAAAGGTAGTAGCGCCCGAAAGCAGCGCACATTTTTGTTCAAGGTTTAATTTTTGAATGATACTTGCGTTTTTCATTGAACTTCGGTCCTCTTTTAATAAAAGCACAGGCCCGCTGACCGTGCAGCGAGCCTGTGTTCTATAGGGCAATACCGCACAATTCCCGCCTTACGGCTTAAGCACCGCTCCGGCGGCTGCGGCACGGCATCTGCGTTGCCAAAATACTCGATAATACACAAAGTATTATCTGCGCTTTTGGCTTAGCAGCTGCCGCACCTCGCTCGCCGTATCGGCACTTAGAATTATGCGGTATTGCCATAGCAGGATCAGTTGCTGCGTTATGCGTTTGGCTTATGCATCAACTTCTTCTTTCTTGCGCTTGGCGTAACCCTTTTTAGCAACCAAGATCTCCAGTGCGATCAGTGCCAGAACACCAACCACATCAACACCGATCATAACCTTTTCCCAGGTAGCCATACCGGGGTTCAGGTTTTCGGGATAGTAAGCACGGGAGTTTGCAACGGTGTACAGGATGTTCTTGCAGGCCTGGCGTGCGCATACCAGTGCGGTTGCGCTGGTGGTATCCGTCAGGTGGTTGGTCTCGGTATCGTAGTTGACCAGGCAGAAGTCGCCGCCGTTGCGGATCAGGTGGTCAGAATCCTGGTAGCCGTAAACACCGTAGTAGTCGGTCAGAACCATGCCGACAAAGCCCCATTCATTGCGCAGGACGTTGATCAGCAGTTCCGGGCAGTTGCCTGCATAGGTGTTGCCAATGTAGTTGAAGCTGGACATCACTGCGTGGCAGTCAGCGTTCTTTACGCAGGCTTCAAAAGGCTTCAGGTAAATTTCGCGGATGGCCTGCTCGCTTGCCCAGGTGCACAGCATGCCGCAGCGGTTGGTTTCCTGGTCGTTCAGGGCAAAGTGCTTCATGAATGCGTACACGCCCTGGTCCTGGCTTCCCATGATCGCATGGGAAGCAATTGCGCCGGAAAGCACGCCGTCCTCAGAGTAATACTCAAAGTTACGGCCGGCAAATGCAGAGCGGTGAATGTTCATAGCCGGTGCATACCAGCCGGAAACACCCATATCGTCTGCCATCTTGCCGATGGATTCGCCGAAGGAATAGGCCAGATCGGTGTTCCAGGTTGCTGCGATCATCACAGCAGACGGGAAGCCGATGGAGCCCTGCTGGGTAAAGTTGTTGTTGATGGAGGCAGGGCCGTCACAGTCGATGGCCTGAACCTTGCCCACGGAGGAAACGGCAACGGACTGGTAGCCGCCCAGGGCGATCAGGCTGTCCATATCAGCAACCGTCAGCTGGTCCAGGAAGCTGTCCCACTTTTCATCGTCGTATGCCACGCCAACCATGTCAGCCAGCTGGATGCCGTTCTTTGCGCCGGTGGTCGGGGCCACATCGTCCGGATTGTTAAAGTCGTTCGGGTCGTAGTTGGAGTTGTTGTAGAACGTAGCCTTTGCTTCAGCAGGCATGGAGTAGTCTGTGGGGGCAGCGGTAGCTTCGGCATAGTTTGCAAAGCCGTCTGCGCGGGACAGGTAGGTCACATTGCCCTCGGCAAAGTCAAATTCGTTGGTGGCAACGGTCTGGTCGCTGGAGCGGGGGTTGGACTCGTTGTAAACAATGTCAGATGCGACCGTGTAAGTCTTGGAATCGATCACATTGTGGGAATCGCTGTTGATGCTGATGATGTAATCGCCCTTTTCCAGCACATAGCAGCCCTTGCCGTGTGCATCGTAAGAAGCCATATCTTCCGCCTTGAAGGTGACCTGAACATTTTCAGAAGCACCTGCGGCGATCTCGCTGGTCTTTGCAAAGCCGATCAGGTTTGCAGAGGCTTTTTCAATGCCGCCATTGGTATACGGCGGGTTGTAGTAAACTTCCACAACGTCCTTGCCGGACACGCTGCCGGTGTTGGTGACCGTCACATCAACCGTGATGGTGCCATCGCTCTCGGTAACGCTGTTCAGCGTCTGGGTAAAGCTGGTGTAGGACAGGCCGTGGCCAAAGGGATAAACAACCGTCTTATCGTAATCGATCAGGCCCTCTGCCGCAGCGGTCTCATAGAACTTGTAGCCAACGTAGATATTTTCAACGTAGTTGACAAAAGCGGGGGTAACCTTGGTGCCAAAGGAATCTGCCTCGAACTCGTTCATGTTGTCATACAGCATGTTGCCGAAGTTGTTCCAGGTCGGGGTGGCGGTCAGGTCATACACAAAGGTATCAATGGTGCGGCCGGAGGGGTTCACATCGCCGCACAGCACAGAGCCCAGTGCATTAAAGCCGCTCTGGCCGGTGCCTGCGCACCAAATCACGCTCTTGATCTGGCTGTGGTCCTTGACCCAGCCAAGTTCCATAGCGTTTGCGCCATTATAAACAACAATTACATTATCAAAGTTCTTGCAAACGAGATCTACCATGTCCTCTTCCGTCTTGGAAAGCTGCAGGTAATGCTCGCCCGGCTCAAAGTCATTGTAGCTGTGGCCGGCATCATAGGTAACGGTGCTCACGTCGGTGGGCAGGTCAGCGCCTTCGCCGCCAACACGGGTGATCACAATCATTGCCGTGTCAGAGAATGCCTTTGCATTGTTGATCAGGTCATCGCTGTACTGGGCTGCTTCCGGTTCCGGCAGAGTCCAGTCCTGTGCAAACATACCAACTTCCGGTCGGTCTGCGCGGTAAGCGGTATAGAAATCGCTCAGTTCCGTGTTCAGCTCAAAGCCTGCGTTCGTCAGGCCCTCCAGCAGAGAAACCGTGGGGTAAGCGTCCGACAGTGCGCCGGAGCCGGTGCCGCCGTAGCAGGGGTTGGTAGAGGCCCAGCCAAAAACATTCAGTTTGCTGTTTTTGGCCAACGGCAGAGTCCCTGCGTTATCCAGCAGCACAATGCCTTCATCAGCAATGTCCTCGCACAGTTCTGTGGCAAGCGCGCCATTTTCCTCACTGACCTTACCGCCGCCGGTGGCAAGGGTGACCATGGAGTACATGGGGCCGACAAGAATCAGGTTTACCGTAACACCCAACGCAAGTACAATGCCCAATACTGCATTAAAACGGATCAGATACTTTTTGGACTTTTTCATCTTGCGACATGCAATCATTGCCACAATCAGCAACACAGCCACAATTCCAAAGCCAATCAAATATCCTTTGATGGAGTTGATAACGTTAATAACGTCATCCATGTTGATTGACAGCATTTTGTTATTCCTCCTCTTTTTGTAAATGTTGACATTTCTTTTGATGGCGCGCTCATCATTTCGTTTAATATGATACCAAATAAAGAGAAAATTTCACACAATTCTACATAAGTTGTTGTTTTTATTACATGTTTTGCAAATGTTTCAAAAAAGTTTCAAATTTTATTGTCTAATTTACATAATTAAAAAGTTACTATTTGTGCATTTTGTCCTCAAACAAAAAAACGGCCATCCATTCAGCTTTTCTGCGGCAGCAGCACCCGCAGCGTAAACCACTCATTCTCCCAGTGCAGCGTCATAGTTCCGCCGCGCTTTTCGGCGGCGGCGCGCACACTGCGCAGGTCGCTGCCGCCATGGGTGTTGCGGCGCGGCAGGCCGTCCGCGCCCAGCTCCACTTCCTGCGCGCAGTAGTTTTCAAACCGCAGCATCACAAAGCCGTTCTGGGCGTACACCGCCACCCGGATCAGCCGCTTTTCGTGGTCGGGCTCGGTCTCCACGCTCTCCGTTGCGTTGTCCAGCGCCGTGCCCACAATCGTACAGATCTCCCCTGTTTCCAAAAAGTCCAGCAAATGCCCGTCCGCCACGCAGGTCATCGTGATGTGGTGCTGCTGGCAGTACAGGCTTTTGGCCGTCAGCAGGGTGTCCAGCACCGGGTTGCCGGTCTTGTTCTCCGCCTCGTACTGGCGGATGCCGCTTTCCATGGCCGCCAGCGCCACATCCTGCTTGGCGTGGTCCCGCTCCGCCCGGATGGCCGCAATCTGCATTTTCAGCTCGTGGTAGCGCCGGTTGATCAGGCGGATGTTCTCCTTGCTCTGCTTGTACTGCTCGTACTGGCGGTGCAAAACGCCGTCCAGCTCCGCCAGCTCGCTGTGCAGGGCGGCTTCGCGCAGCTGCTCGTGCTGCACCGTCAAAATCAGCACCCCGGCCAGATCCACCAGCGTGCGGATGTAAAACATGTTCATGTTGGCTTCGCTGCCGTTGGCAAAGCTCAAATTGCTCACGGCAAATGCGGTCAGCGCCATGACCACCGCCACAAAAGTTCCTGCGGGCGTTATTTTCATCTTCCCGGCCGGGCCGGGGCGGCGGTTCTCCACAAAAAGCATCGCGGCAAAAATGCCGCCGTACACCGCCGCCAACAACAGCAGCGAAAGCGGCTCCGCCCCGCCGCGCTGCGGCCACAGCACGCAGTGCAGCTGCCATTCCACGCTGGCCGCCAGCTCCGCCAAAATAAAGGCCCGCGCGCACACATAGCCCGCTTCCAGCAGCGTAATGCTGCGTGTGACCCACAAAAACAGCAGCATAGAAAGAATTGCCATTGCCATGCAGGGGATCCACCACGCCAGCGGAACTTCCCCCGTGGCCTGCAAAAACGCCCCCAGCAGCACCGCCCAACCGGCTTCTACGCCCCAGATCACGCGCTGGTTCATCCGCGGCGGCAGTTTGTGCGCATACAACAGCGCCGCCAGCACTTCCGCCAATGCGGTGTACAGGCGGGGGATATCCGGCAGTGTCGTCATTGGCCCGCACCCCCAATGTAATCCGCCAGCTCCGCCATAAACGCCTTGCGCCGCGGGCGGCTGATCTGCAGCGCATACGGGCCAACCTGCACCATATCCTGCTGCACGCCGGAAACCTGCGCCAGATTGACCAGATATCCGCTGTTGCACCGTGCAAACGCCCGGCCCACCAGCTTTTCCTCATAGTTTTTCAGAGTGCCCGGCACCATAAAATCTTCTTTTTCGGTGTAAAAATGCACCTTGTGGCCTTCACTTTCCAGGTAATAGATTTCCGCCGCGTCCAGCCGCCGCATGCCGCCGTCCATCGCCACGGCCAGGTAATGCCGCTCCCGCTTTTCCAGCTGCCCCAGCGCCTTTTGCAGCTGCTGCGAAAACGCAAAGTAGGGCACCGGTTTCAGCACATAATCCAGCGCCCCAACGGCATATCCGCGGATGGCATACTGCGCCATGTTGGTAATGAACACAATCAGCACCCCGCCGTCCCGCTCCCGAATGCGGCGGGCGGTCTCCATGCCGTCCAGGTGCTTCATCTCCACATCCAGAAAGATGATGTCAAACTGCGGGCGGTAATCTTCCAGAATCTCCATCCCATCCGCAAACTCCGTTACCTCAAACGGCGTGCCGTACTGCCGGGTGTACCGCTGCACATACCCCGCCAGCTGTTCCCGCACCGCCGCCTCGTCCTCCACAATCGCAATCCGGGTCATCTGCTGTTCCCCTTTCTCAACATCACACTGCGGCCCCGCACAGTCCACATCTGGTGCGGCTTCTTAAGGTGTATCTGAAAACAAAGAAAATGACGGATATTTCACAAGCGCAAGACGGATTTAAGGCAAAGAGCCGCGGGAATCCTTTGTGGATTCCAAGGCTTTTTAACGCAAAATCCCGCTGCGTTTGTAGAAATAAACGATATTTTCGACTTTTCAGCTGCACCATAGATTGTTTTTAGGCAATACCGCATAATTCTAAGTGCCGATACGGCGAGCGAGGTGCGGCAGATGCCAAGCCAAAAGCGCAGATAATACTGGATGTCTTATCGAGCATTTTGGCAACGCAGATGCCGTGCCGCAGCTGCCGGAGCGGTGCTTAAGCCGCAAGGCGGGAATTGTGCGGTGTTGCCTTTAGTATAGCACATACAACCATACACAGCAAATGCGGGGTGGAGCAGTTTGTTTGCCCTCAAAGCGTTTTGTCGGTCGGGACTGTCAGAGCAGGCCAGCCCTGGCATGCCACAAATATACCGGTTCATTGCGAATTGTGCCTGTGTGCTGCAAGTGACGGAGCAATAAATCAGCGGGAAAAGCATCACGGAAGTCGATGCGCATCTTGAAACCACTGCTCTGCCGGAAAAGCTTCCTGCACCTTGCCGTTTGTGCGCTCCGCCCCCTTTCTGCCATCGTTGACTATTTCTGCCTTTAGTATATAGATCAACAAAAAAAACGCCTCACACTTTCGTGTAAGGCATTCTTTGGTGCACCATCAGTGGGTGCATTAAGAATTCAGTCCGGTCCGCTTGTCGGCCTGTAAGGCCTCCATTTTGCTTCGCAAAACCGCTCGTGCGGTTGTACGCCGCGCGCGGCGTACATTGTTCGCTCCCCGCTTTCGCTCACGCTCAATCGTGGCCCCTGCTCACAAACCCGCAACCATTTTTAGCGACCAGTCCCCGCGAGACGAACACGAGCGCTTGCGCGAAGTGCGAGTCCGTCCCGAAGGGAATGGTGCAACAAAAAAGCCGCAACATTCGTTGCGGCTTTTTCTGGTGCACCATCGGGGACTCTCCCGCGCTCTAAAAACGCCCCACTGGGGCGTTTTTGCCCGCCGGACCGGCGGCGGGCCCGAGCTGTTCTCGTCACCCGATGGTGCATCAGATTGAACCTTCTTTGAAAGATTGCAATAAAAAACGCGCTGCAATTTCTTGCAACGCGTACTTTGGTGCACCATCAGTGGGCGCGTTAAGAATTCAGTCCTGCGGACTGAATTTAGCGACCAGTCCCCGCGAGACGAACACGAGCGCTTGCGCGAAGTGTGAGTCCGTCCCGGA
>ERZ791872.995-NODE-995-length-21467-cov-2.893704_pt1 | contig 21467 bp, 39 predicted proteins | sample MGYA00510279_ERZ791872 | MGnify/ENA primary metagenome ERZ791872 (study PRJEB30046, sample SAMN00792103) | human gut metagenome | study: EMG produced TPA metagenomics assembly of the A metagenome-wide association study of gut microbiota in type 2... | reverse complement strand
ATTCGAGGGTAAGAGAATTGGTCACATCATTGATACAGAGGTATACTTTTACATACGTGTAAAGGACACTACTCTGAATTACATACCTGAATTGTGGAGAAAATTCTCTACTCATCAGGAAGCAAAGGAAGCAGTAATAACCCAGGCAGAATATATCTGGAAAACACTAAACATTTATCATCCACTTAAAACATTAGCACCAAACTACGGATTATGGGAAAAGAAGTAAAGAAACCGACAAACAGCTGGGTATGGAAAAAGATATTCGGTATAACTCTATTAGGATGGATGAATATCCTGATATTTCAATGGCTATTCCTCCGAATATCTTACCATTGGGTATATGTAGACCCAGATAAAGATGAAGATGCTAGAGTAGATACTTTTTGGGATGATGATAAACAGCAGTTTGTTGCAAAAACCTTCTACTACTATGCCTTTATCGGGTGTATTTTACCTCTAACGGGATGGTGGGGAGACTATGTAATGCCATTCAAATTCAAATGTCGTTTAACCAAGGTAAAGGAATACTACGAATGAGTACAGTAGACTTCAAAGCTGCTTGTGCAGCTCATAGAAAATGTTGCCCGTATAAGGCTACTCCATCCACAAAATGTAAAGTAGAGGACAAGGATAAGGAGAATCTATATGAGAGGTATAAAGGTAAATGTGGGGCTAACGTAGAAACTCCAGATGGCTTATGCCCGGTCAAAGATTGCTACTACATGGCAAAGTTCAAAAAGACACTCAAGAAGTTATCAGAGAAGTAATGACACCAGTAGCTGTGGCTCAAACTTACAATGAGCTTATGGGACCTGAATATCAGGTTAAATCCGTAGAAATACAAAACGATGGTCATATGCAAACCATTTATGTAAAGATGACACCTATACATATGAATGATTCACTATCCTCCGTTAACCTTGCCTTGAACGTACCAGAAAAGTAGTTGCAAAATTATTTGCAGGGATAAATATTTATATCTATATTTGCATAAACAATAAAACAATAAAAGTATGAAAGTAAAGGAATTAATGAACGCTCTCAGTTGTTGCAATCCCGAAGCAATGATACGTTTACCTCAAATGGACTATGGAGATAGGCCAGAATGGTTTAACTTAGAAGCCCACAATAATGTATTGGATGAGGATGCAGAAGAAGATGAAAGCCCGGTATCTTGGGTAAACATAACCCGTATAGAGGGCTAAGCCAATAACACAACTTCAAAGAAATTGATAAAAATATTTGCATATATAGAAAAGTTCCCCTATATTTGCAATAGGAAATAAGAAATAATAAAACACTTTTAATTTATTGTAAAACCTTTAACATTGTAAGCCATGAAAAAGAACAAGAAAAATCAGGCTCAGAAAACTGAAAAGACCAACCTGGTAGAGGGAATCAACAACCTCATCGAAGAGAAGACCCAGAAGGTCGAGAAATCCAAGAAGGCTATGAAGGCCGAGGCCAAAAAGGAGGAAACTCCCGAAGCGGCCAAAGAGAAGAAGGTCAAGAAGACCAAGAAGGAGAAACTGGTCGATAAGACCAAGAAAAAAGTCGAAGCCAACCTCGTCGAAGAGGTGGTAACGAAACGGGAGGTTAAATACATCTACCCCGCCGACTGCGAAGACACCCTTTCCAGGAAGAAGTTCCGGCAGCAGGTCCGAAACAAGATTCACCAGCTGGAGCTGGCCATGCTCCGAATCGAGAACCAGGATTCGAAGGAGTTCAAGAAGGCCAAGAAGGAATACCTGGAGTACAAGAACCAATTCGTCAAGGAATCCGTTGCAATCTAATCTTTCATAGTAGGAGAGGGGCACAGGGCTAAGGCTCTGGCCCCTCAGTATAATCACCTTTTAACGATATGAAAGATTATGATTGTTGGCTTACCAGAGAAAGCAATTCAGAAGGTAGATAAGGAATTGCTAGAATTACACAAAGAAGTCCTTAGGTCATACCTAACACAACGGAACCTTAAACATAGGCATCAGAAAAAATTCTTTAAGATATACGACCATTACATTTCGGAGAGGAATATAAGGAGATTCTTCTTCCGTCCTGCTAAGCTATTCGTATATGCTTTAGTGACTGACCGATTGGATGACATCGAAGACTATGTACCATTAAAAGATAAGCACCATGTTTCCCGAAAGAGTAAAAAGCGTAACGCTTGATAAATCCAAAATCACCTACTACCTTCAAACTCAAGGGGAATACCCTATAAATCCCGAATTATATCAGGTAGAGGATTTGGCATTCGATTGCGGAATAAGGTCAAATCAATATATCCCTGACTATGCCATTAAGGGGTACTTTAAGGTGGATGAGAATATGTTACATCCAGTATTTATCGAGAATATTGATGGGCCTCATTTATTATATATTTCGGGTATACCAAGAAATATTTCGGTACAAGAAAAGAATAGGTTCAGGTTTCCTGACCCGGTCTGGTTATCATATTGGGAAGATAAGTATATAGGCTACCTTTTTCAAGTGGTAACTAGAGAATCAGCATTAAATCACTTAATAAATCAATAACTTATAAACAACAAGACACTATGAAAACTGCAGAGTATGTAAAACAGTTTAAGTTGGACACCCCGAATTACAACTTTAACCGGGAGAAATTCATGGAGGCCTTCGGCCAAGAATTTAAGGACCGAATTGAGGCAATGATGACAGCCTGCAAAAAGATGCAGGTGCAGTTCACCTATGAAAAATTCCTTCATGCCATCAAAGAACAGCAGGACAAGTTTTGGCAAATTTCCAAGAAAAAACTTGGAGAGCCATTATCTGATGGCCTATTCTCAGCTTTCTTTGCCCTGCATGTAATACCTCTCCGGGCAAATCTCTTTCCCAACGTCCATGCGGAAATAGAAGAAAGACGTCAAAAGGCCCTTGAAAGAGAAGCCAAGTTTAGGGCCGAAGAAGAAGAACGGCAAAGAGAAGCCAAAGAGAAAGCGGAGAAAATGAAACCTTTATTAGATGCCGTAATTGCCTATGGAGCTGCCCAAAATTTGGCAAAGCAGGGCAAGGTAAAGGCTACTAAAACCAAGGGGAAACGGTAAATCCTAATAATACAAGACTCTAAAGTTACGAAGATTTTATGAGGTCATTTTTAACCTTGGCTGTTATGATAACGGATAATATCCTGACATCATATAAGACAGCCGGAGAGGAAGGAGTAAGTTTGAGCTACGAGTATAAATTAAACTCGGTTGATATAGAGGTAGTTTACCCAAAGCACGTAGACCAGCTATGTTCAGGGCTTTTAGCACTGAGTAACCAGCTAAAGTTCGAAAATCAGATATCTGATTTTAATCTATCCATAAGCTCATCTAAATTGAAGGTAAGCCTATTCAGGTGATCCAGCAACCTGACTATCAAAGAGTTAATTCAAAAAGGCCCTTGCCACAACAGGGCCTTTTTATATATTTTTATTGGGATTAACTATTAGATACCAAAATCAAACATCATGAAAGAACAAAAGATAGTTCCACGATTCCCAAGGGGGTTAGGTATAACCCAATTAGCCTTACAAGCTAATGCTGGAGATGATGAAGCTCTTAAGAATCTGACCAAGTTTATTGTTCACACTTGGATAGTAAACAATGGGAAATTATGGTCAAGGGTTTATTCCGTAAATGAGCTAGCAGACTTCCTGAAATGTGAGCCAGCAATTATTCAGATGCAGATGAAACAAACGTTTCTAGACAACGGCTTATTTGACCGTAACAAGATGGATGAAATTGCTGATTCTCTTATGGGGGCTTGCATAGGCTGGGCACTTGAAGACCGTATGGAAATAAGTCAACAGCTACAAATACTCAGGGATTCTCAGGGGGGAAGGTATGCTCCTTTCATAACCTCTGAAGTCAATAAAGCCATTGGATTAAAGCAGCAGTCTACAACATCTCTTCAGAGTTTGGTACGTGCAGTATCTGGTGGCGGTACAGTAAATATCTTTAACCAACAGAACAATCAATTCAACAATGCAGGTGAGTCTGAACCAGTGATGACACGGGATATAGCCATGGCTATGATTCAAAAAGAGATTGCTGACAAGGGTGGTGTAAAAGAGATAGAGTATGTAGAAAATCAGTATGACTTCAAAGAATTACCCATCGTAGTTGCAACAAAACAAGAAGGCAATAGAGGGGAAAAAGAAGGTTTAACCCTCAAGAAGGCCGAATTGGATAGCGTAACAGGAGACTACCATGGTGCCTTAAAAGCTTTTGAAGAAGACCATCACCAAATCAGACGAGAAATCGAAGAGGGGATAGACTACGAAGAGGTAGACCCAGAACTCGAAGATAACTTTTGATTTTTATTTGCAAAATTAAATTTAATTTCTTATATTTGTATAAAGATAAAAATAAAGGTTATGGACTTAATAATTAAAACCGAAACCCAGACTATAGCCATAGTTATTAAGGATAATCTGAGAGGATTTAGACTTAATCAAGCTGGTATAGTATTTCACTTATCTGATGAAGACCTTCAGAATATATCAGAAGTGTTAGAAATACACAAACAAGAGGTAGAATTCTTGATATCTTTGAGAGAAAGATATCTGACAATACTTCACCGACCCGGACAGGAAATCCAATTCAATCTATAACACAAATACCTACTATGAAAGAAGTTTTAACTGCAACTAAAGTGGTAACCAGAATCAATCAGCTTATCAATGAAGGTAAGAAGATTAAAGTATTCGGATTACCTTATCCCCCTTATAAGGAAGATATTGTTTTCACGGATGAAAAAGTAAATCGTCAGGGCTGGTTATGTACTAACAGTAAAGTAACTCTATCGGCACAAGCCTGTGCAACTAAGGTGAAGATACATACCATCACTGGTTGGTGCAATCTATTCCAGTATGTAGAGAATGGTAAATATGTAGATACCATATCTGAAGATGGACAGTATATCGGTATGCAAGCTATGGATGATATCTGTCCTGGAATGCTATTGGGGGTAGCCCATGACAATACTCATACAAATCTCGGCATGATTCTCAGTGTAGAGGATGACGAGACAAACAATGTGAGGGCTATAACTATAGCCGGGCCAGACTTTATGGAGAAGACTCATTATCTTCCCATGAATGAAGCTACTAATTACTTCGTATTCGACAAAATCATGTAACGTTAACCTTTATAACTATGCACATTAATCAGAAAATAGACCTTTTAATAAGGGCAAGCAGACTTTACTGCCACGGTATGTACCAAAAGTACGACCCGAAGTATCACCCAGCTATCAAAGGTGTAGTACTCAACTTTACTAATAAGTTGTTCGGTACAAAACCCGTAGAGAACAAAGTAAAGATAGATATCCGAAGCCTCTTCGAGGATGAAATCGAAAATAGACCGGGGTGGAAAGTATATTCTGGTATACGTATCTACATAGAGTTTCCTGATAATTCGGCCCTGGAATACGAGCTGTTCAAACATCCACTTATACCCGAAGGAGATATCTGCTACAAACCTGTACCTATACCAGCTAAGGCCTAATAAATAAAGGACCATTAAGACCTCTTTTCTAGAGGTCTTTTCTGTGTTACTAAACTAACTTTGCCTTTATAGGAATTAAAATCTCTAGAATCTCTGCTTACTCCCCGATGCCGAGAAGTTTTATTTGCATATTAAAAAATATTTTCTTATATTTGTATAAAGAAATAAAATTAATGCAATATGAAAAACCAGGATTATAGAAAATTAGGAGAAGAGGCCATAAACGGGAAGTTTGCTGAATTGGAAAACAACCTGTGGGAAGAAGGATGGGCAGATAATCCCATGTCATATAGGCCGTTAGAACATGAGATTTACATAGAGATTATGTTAAGAGCCATGGGAACAATATCCCTTATGTATAAAGATTACGATGACTTCTGGGCAAAGAATCCAACTGAAGAAGAAGCTTATAAGGTAGCACAGCCTATATTTAATAAATGGGCTAACCAACTTTATCCCGAAGTAAAATTGATAAACGGTCTTAATCAAGAACTAAACTATGGAAAAGAAGCTAATTAAGGACCTGAAAAAGGGGGAGTACTTTATCCTTAATCCAGTAGAAGAACCTCAGGAATACCAGGTATGGGTCAGAGGAGAATACATACCTCAAGCCAAAGCTTACAGTACTCATAAATGGTCTGATACCAATCATGAAGTACTAAGAAAAGGTAATAAGGAAGTCTACATAGGTTTCACCTTTTAACACTTATAGATTATGGCACAGAAAAGATACAAATTACTCATTTGGTTCTACCTGAAGAATCATACTTATCATAAGACCATACATGTAGCTCATGATATGGAGGTAGAACTTACCAGAAAGGTAGATGTAGCCAAATGGGTAGATGAAAATGATGAGAGTATTGCTAAAGCATATCTCATTGACCGAGTAAAAGATACCCGAGAAACAGTAATTAAAAGAACCATAGAAATGACCATATACTAAAAACTAAGAATTATGACTTACACTGTAGAAGATTTGATTGGAGCATTGGAAGAAATGGACCCTCAGGTACCAGTAATGGTAGCAGTTCAGCCAACTTGGCTATTTGAACATACCATTACCGGAATAGTAAGTGACTGCAATGGGATTGTATACCTTGCATCCCAACAGCGTGGATATTTACCCCAGGATGCCAAAGATGCTTTTGAGAATGCCGGTATATCATTCTCAGACCGATGATTTTAATTTGCAAATATGGATTTAATATATTATATTTGCAATAAGAAAAGATAAAACCTATAACTATGGAAGATTATAAAAAGGTCATGCTCTCAGGTCTCAAGGAATCATTTAACTTGGGAAAGATTTATGAGGAGGAAGTAGATTGCATCAAGGAAGCAATCGAAGACACATATGCTGAAATGATAGAAGAATTAGATTCCAGACTGGGATTGGAACTCTACGATTATAAAGTAGAGATTAAATATGACCAGGACCGGATTCCTCAGTCATATAAGCATACTCTTCTGGTCAAGTTCAATAAGTCAGAAGGAGCAATCAAAATGAATTTCCGAGGAGTATTAACACAACTGAAGGAAATTCTCTCTACTGGAGATGATGAAGTATTGGTAGGGAGCTGCAATTTGGGTTTGGTAATAACCATCAAAGCATGAGTTCAATCAACAAAATATGTAGAGAATACAACTGGGTATGTAAGCATATCAAAGGGCCTCTCTACAGGATAAAGATGCAGGAGTTATACATTGAAGTCAACAAAGCAATGAAGGACCCAAATTTAACTCCTGAACAGAGATTAAAATTAATCGGTATTAGAGATACCTTAAAATTAAAGCTATGAAGATGTTTGAATTAATTCCGTACATACTGGAGTTAGACCCAGAAGCGGAAGTAATGTTAATAGAAGACTTAGAACCCGGTAGTAATGGATTACCCAAGATGTCTAAGGTACTCCCAACCATGATGGTAAATATCAATACTGGGGGAGAAGGTACTCACTCTCATTAGAGAGAATCACATGAAGGAGTTTGAGTTAAAAGCTAAACTCATGTCAGCTCACAATATTCAACTAAAAGATAAAATCTCATGAAAAACCAAGAAGAAAGTGCTCTGACAAAATTCATACTGGTAGTTATTGCCATTACACTGATTATAGTCATGGTAGCAGTGATCAAAGATAAAAATCAGGTAAAGGAGCCACCTGCTAAACCCTGGATAAATCCCGATGGAAGTTTACCTTATGAAACAGTTAAGGCTTTAGCTCCAGACTATATCGACAGTCTCAAAAGGGCTGGAGAGATTGAAAGGTGGTTAAAAGAGCACCCTCAACAAAATCTCAACATTCGCATCACTATCGAAGACGAACGCTGGTAAAGGCCTTCAATATTTATTTGCATAATTGCAAAATCTTTGCTATATTTGTATATAGGAAATAAGATAATAAACCAATATATATATATAAATTAAGGCCATGAAAAAACAACCAGACATCTACTTATACCTCCTTAAGAAAGTTCACGGGTGGTGCAAAAGACAAGGCATGACAGATCCGGAGATGTATTTCCATTGCACATTTCGAGATTTCCTCCGGAGATATAATATGCTCCTCACTAAGATTGAAACCAGAAACAATCAGACCGGAGGTTATCATACCTTTACCTTCACACCAGCTCCTGGATGTAAAATATTCGGAGGTACAAACGAGGATTTGGAATCATTATTCAGCTTCTATACTCCTCTTCTGGATTATTTCCAATACGAGGATATAACAGTAATACGCAATCACGGAGGTATCATCTCTATCCGCTGCTACTTCCCTATCTAGTAACTCAAAGATAACTGGATATGAAAACACTTAGGTTATTATTGCAAGCATTACTGGAATGGGTCATTCTGGTAGCTGTAATACTGATAGTCTCTTGGATAATCATCCAAATAAAATATTAATCATGGAAAATCAGGACTCTAAAATAACTAATACACTGCCTTTCAAAAAAGAGGAGTATGTCAAGGATGTAGAGGAATACATGAAATCTCCCACAGAAGACTTATTCTACAAATTGCGTAAATATCGCAAACAATGTATAGAATATCTCAAGAAACATCCGGATGATTTTGACATGCAGGTAAACCTGATAGACTTAAACTACTTGGGCATATCCAAAAGCAAACCGCCAGTCCAAAAAGTCCAAGAGACAAAACCTCAAAACATGCAAGATGTCATAGAGGACTACTGGGCAGAGGACGATTATTACTTATAATTCACCCATGCTATGAAATGCACTGAATCCAGAGAGTTAAGGGATCTTTCAATGAATCAACTCAATGCAAAGTTATCTGAACTCTATAAGGAACTACCCTCAGGCAAATGGACATTCCAAAGAAAATACAGACAACACATCCTCAATCTCATCAACCAAATAAAACACGAACAAACCCTAAGAAGAAAGGGATTAAGGACACAAGGAGTATGGATAGAAATACCAAAACAATAAAGCCATGAAAGACCTTTTAGTATCTTACACTCGGGAAGAGAAAGATGAAGCCACAGGAAACTACATCACAGTAAATCACAAAGGATATATTCAACACTGGGACTGTAGCCCAACCTATACAATGGCCATCATCCTCAATACAGAAGGAAAGTTCCACTTAGTCCACGTAAATAAAATCTGGGTAGAAAAGGAAGACATGCCCCAAAACAAAGAATAACCATGAATCAAGAAGACATCAAAGCCTTAACACCAATAGAAAAGGTACAAACCTTAATAGCCTTAATAGATACTCCAATAGGCAGGAGAAAATATCACAAGGACCTAATACTCTTGGCTCAATCCTTAAAGGAAGACTTCCCCTACAACCCTTCCCAAACATGAAAAACAAACCGAATAAATACTCCAGGAGAATAAGGTACCTAATCAGAATCTGTATCAACATATACAGGTTCAACCCCAAACAAGGATAAATCCCAAATATCCATATACACAATCCTTAATATATAATATACATACCTATATATCATTCATTAAGGGAATATATAATTATCAATCATATATGGCTTTTAGGATTGGCTTTTATCTTAGAAGCCTTTTATTTATGTGTTAGGTTAGGGCAAAAGTTAACAGGTAGTCGATGATAAGGTTCAGATATCCAAAGAATCGAAGGGCCATAAAATCGGGGTGAGGAAAAAATTTTAGGGTGGGTGATGGGCCCTGGCTACTGTGTACCTTATGAGCTCTGGAGCTATCTTTGTTACTATACGTAGTAGCTAACCAGACTTAGGGCCCTAAGACCAAAAGAGAGCCCTAAAGGCAGCCTTTAAGGTACCCAAACCCTTACCTTAATCAAGTCTATATTATATAATCATAAGTCTCTTAAGGCAAGGTTAAGGCCAATAGCTAAGGCCTTTTCGATAAAGAGACTTATGGCCACTCTACTTGTCTATACATGAGAATAAATGAATAGCTTCATTGGTACACTTAGGTGCCTTTAAGGGCCTTAATCCTAATCCCTAAAGAATACAATCTATATTATATATATATATGCGAGTCTTTTAGGGGATTTTGGAACAGGTGTCTAAAATCGATATGCCAGGAATAGAGTATTGGAGATTTGATTTCTCAAGTTAAGGCTTAGTTAGGGCACATTTAAGGTACCTTTTAAGGCCTTTTATGGTAGGTTAAGGTACCTTAATATAGCCTTTATATTATATAAGGATTAGCTTTTAGTGGCCTTTAGGATTAAGGGCCCAAGGCCTAATGAGGGCCCAGAATATTTATTTGCATATATTATATATTATTCTTATATTTGCATAAAGAAAGATAAATAATAAACCCCAAAACATTTAAGGCCATGCTTAATTCTAAAGATTTTACCACTGCCCTGGAAATTATCTCCAAACACCATTCAACCGAATTGGCAATCAATACTCCTAAGGATAACTTCGTGGGATATATGGGTCAATCGGAATTCAGGTTGCATATTAAGAAATGTGTACCCTCGGTAATTAATAATTTGATTAAGGCAGGTTATATCCTGAATATGGGTCCGGAAGGTTTGGAGGTCGATAAAATCTAACCTTCAAAGGCCTTCATATTTAATTTGCATATATAGTATAATTATATTATATTTGTAATACAGTATAATAATAATTAACTAATTTTAAGGTTATGAAAAGATTTGATTTAATTGCATCGGTTAAGGGGTTAATTAAGGATAAGGCTTACGAGGCAGGTAACGGGGCTTCGTATTTTATTCCGGGTATGTCCCAGGAGTTTAACCCTCGCAGTGATGATAGTTGGTTTCAGGCTATGTTCCTGGAATATAATCCGACTCTGTATAACGAGGATTACGATTGGATTGATAAGTTATGCGAGGCAAGCCAGGATTTAATCGGTAGGTTAACCGAGCAATTCAAGGAATATGTTCAAGGTGATTACAAGGTAAACGAAGTTGGTAACGGGATTACCATGGTAACTTCGAACCGGGCTGGGATTGCATTAACCTTTGCGGATAGTGATTTGGGAATGTATATAACCTATATGGAGACATTGGCATAGGTGGGGGTTGGCCCACCTATTTGCTTTCATTTCTCTTTTCTGTTAGGCCTGCCAACCCAGGCCTTTTTTATTTATGAGCTTATAAGGCCTTTATGGATTCAACCTGTGTACCCTCTGGTGCCTTATAGTGGCCATAAACCTTAGGCCCACTTGAAGGCCCTAATATTTAATTTGTGTATATTAAATATTATGATTATATTTGTAATACAGAAAAAGAAATAACTAATTTTTAATCTTTACAATTATGAAAGCAAATCAAATTAAAAATCAAATTGAGAACCAACTGCAAAACCAACTTGCAACCTTCTCCATGCTCAACTCTGCACTCCCTGCAATCTCCAAAATTGCCCAAATTCTCTCCGACCTTCTCCCTCAACCTAAGGAACTCTCCTTCTATCACTCTCACAATTGGACTCTCGATTCTGCCCACGGGGCCGAAATCATCTCCCTTATCCTGGATACCTCCTACCAGGAATCCGACCGGGACTTCGAAACTCCCATAATCGAAAAACTCAACTTCGAACTTAACTCAGACCTGGGCTCTATCCGAATAACCTCATCAAATATCGCCGACGGGCTTATTCTCCTAAATATATCCTACCTGGAATAAAACCCAGGTTAAACCTAAACTTAGGCCTACCTTATAGGGGGCCTTTTAGATATGTATAGGGTTAAGGCCTTATATCGCTTTTAGTGGCTTGGCTTATAGGCCTTTTATATTATAGAGTAAGGTACCTAATGGTACTCAATAAGGCCTTCAACCATTTTCCAATTTCAGTGGAAATGATTGCAATATAAGTGTTCCCATTTGCAAGCAGGGGCATATCATAGAAACTTAATACTTACGGAATATAGATTTACTTGTTTATGAAATGAAAATATTCTAGATTCCTGAGGACTAAGGCCGAAAATGAAAAGGAACATTAAAGGCCATAACCCGAGGAGTTGAGGTACCCAAAGGTGCCAGCTAAGGCCATATTTCAATCAGACCTTATACCAACAAACCCTCCTACCAACAATAACCTTATACTCAACCTACCATTAAACCCACCTACCATAACACCCTAATTCCTTAATAGGCAATATTTATTCTAATCCGTTCTATTATAGAAAAATATAATCAAAATTTATGTCTAAAATTTTGTAATTGAAAATATTTGTTGTATATTTGTAATACAGAAAAGAACTAATAAAAGTTAAACCAATTAAAAATTTTACTACTATGAAAGCAAATGAAATTTTAGCAATCGGCAACGAAATTTTTTCGACCAACGAAAGAAAAAGCATCTACAAAAAAGAAATCTTTGCAGAATGCAAAACCGACAAAGAAAAAAAGAATCTGCGAATGAAGTTGCGTAAAAAGTTAGATGCGTTCATAGCAGAATTTATTGCAAGCAATAAAAATATAGAAAAAAGGAAAGCACTAAAAAAAGCATGGCAAGAATATGCAAAGCAAGTATATATAAATGCAAATTGCATCGTTGATGCAAATGCAAATACAGAAAAAAAGGACACAATCAAAAATTTCTTACTTGCAATGAATGAAAAAGAAAGCAAGTAAATAAAATCGAATAGGGGACAAATTTGTCCCCTATTTTTAATAAAATTTAATTTTGCGATAGGGACACCGTGGTCCAGTTTTACTGCTAGATGTTTTTGAGAACCTCGCATTAAGCTCTTCCTGAAAGGCACATGCCACATAATCACATCCCCCCTCTCCCTACACAAAATGAAGAACCCATCTAAAGGCTCTTCATAAAATTTTCCCAGGATATTTTTAAGGCTCCAATTATAAGGCCTATGATTTAGCCTTATATATCCCTATAAGTCTATCAAAAGCCTTAACCCTTACTTCACTATCCCACTTACTCCACCAAAATATTTCTCGAAGGGTCAACTTATGGTTTTGAAATTCCATATAAGCTTTAGTAGTTTTATCCCCACCCAAAAACTCAAAGTTAAATTCAGGGATAAGTATAAAAGGCCATTCAGGATTATACAATAGTTTACCATCAAGTATCTCTGACTCATGTCCCATATCCTGTAAGATACAAATCAAAGACTTCTTTAATTCTGAATCCCTTAATACAGCCAATTTGAATGACTTGCACATTCCACAATTAATAATGGTATTCACATAAATCTCCTTGGCTTTGGTTATCCATTCCAGGATAATCCTATTCTTCTCTTTCTGTTCCATGATTAGGCATAGGGTTTAATTATAACTATTGTAAGAGTGACTACCAGAATGCAAATTATTCCGAATATGAATAACTCACCTATTATTTATAATAATTTACTAGAATGTTTCTGCAACGAGCAAAGGACCCCACCCATTATTCCCAATGTAAGTGTGAATCCTATAAAGGAGAAAAGGATATGAAATAAAACCTTTAACATGATATCTATGAATTTAAGGGATATAGACCTGAAGATATCGTTTCGGTATCAAGGTATACACACAATAAGAGGGACCCTTGGTAGTGAGCCCCTCTTAGAATTATTGCTTATCTAATAACCTGATATCTAAATCTCCATTGACATATATGCCAATGTAGTCTATTATCTGTGATTGGTCGTCTGTTGGCATTTGTATACCGGAGTTATTTACCTTTATAGTCAGCTTCTGATTGTCAAAGTCTAAATGGTAACAGGGAAATAGTTACATGTTACCCATTGGATGGTTTTTATTGGAACATAGATTAAAAATTAAGTCCAGTAGTTTATAGGTTTCTACTGGGCTTTGTTGTGTATACATTACATCATTAAAAGTATATCATAGTGATATACTTTTAATCCATAAACCATACGATATGAGTTTACTTTTATTTCACCAAGGTAATGTACCTATAATCGAAGATGATATGAAATTCGCAAAATTACCCTTACCAACCGATGATGTGGGAAGTTGGACGACCAATGTACTATCTACAGTTGAACTGATAACTATCTACAATCAAGTTAAAAATGAACAGATAGATGGCATTATGATAATAGATAGTCATGATTATGGTGGTCTATATGAACAGAGGGCCATATCCACGGGGTTCAGTTTTAATAATTCAGAGGTACGGTTTCTCTTTAGTCATAGTTATTCTGTAGACGGTAATCAACCCATTGGAGAAGGTTTCGTTAACGACGACCAAACTCGGGCCATAGTCACCGTTACTATCTCATCTACAGGAATACTTACTTATCAATACCACAACTTGGAATAATATAAAAGGGAAAAGAGGTCAGTATTTATCTGACCTCTTTTGTGTGATTACATTTACTACTTTTGGTCTGGTTCTTTAACCTTGGCCTTTTGTTTAAAGTAGAACTTGGTTTCTACGAAAAGATAGGGGTATCCCTTATTCTCGGGGTCATATACCAAGGTATAATCTACCCCTCTAACGTTAGCTTTCATGTAATGAAACTTTCTCCAAGCTTCATCCCTTAGATTCTTGATTACTTGTTCAAAAGAACGTACAAAACCAACTCTCTTCCTTAAGTACTTCTTTGTTCTACCAACTTCTTGGTAAAACATTTCCTCTACTACTCCACCAGCAGCATAGAACTGACCCGGAGTATAAACTTTTACTGCCATATAGATATTTTTATTAAGGTTCCCAAATATCGAATGTTTGACCTTGAGCTGTAGTTATTCTTAATGAATAATGTTCTCTTACTACTCTTAGCTTAGTAAAGGTTAGGTCATGTTTACGGTATACATATTCCTCTAAGGACAATATCTCATTTTCAATATTACCCTTTAATTGACCACTGAACTTTTGGGTGAATCCCTGAGTAAGATTATTTATCTTACCAGTGAGTTTATCCCGTAAAAGGGAAGGAATATTCCCGTCTATGATTACTTTCTCTATATAAGCATCCCAAACCGGAATGGATTGCTTCTCTTCATCACTGGCTTTCCTTAAAATTATTTCAATGTCGTTTAACTCGAGTATCATTCTTGAAAAGAATTTTGAGGGTTAGTATAAATAATCCAGTTATTACTGCCGGACTAACTGCCCATATAAGGAATAAAACTCCATATCTAACTGGGTTGGAGGCTTTTTTAAGAGGAGTTTCTTCGATTACACTTCTGATAAATAGGCAGAAGATAAATCCGAGGGTGTAGAACACTAAAAGGGTATAACCCAACCAAGCCGGAGCAGGATTAGCAGTCATTAAGATATCAGACATGATATGATTATTATGATGGTGATACAAATTATGAGTGTTTGAATAGTTTCTTTCTTACCTTTGGACCAAGATTCATTACCTTCATATTCCTTGTTTACTCCTTTCAAAGCTTTCCAAGTCATACCTCCACAATATGCAGAGTAACTAATAACGTTTACTGTAATCCAATGTAATAAGAAACGTATCATTTTCCTTCTATTTTTTCGATAATACGACTGATTTTGGCAGCTGCATACCGGATTATATCAGGATTTTTAATCCCTTTCTTGTTGATAGCGGCCAATTTCTCCAAATCATGGTTCAAAGTTCTCTGTGCTACCAGAGTTTTATACTTTTCTTCGTTAAAAACCTCGATTTGATACTTAGAATTGATAGGATTGAGATCTCTATCTGTCTTAATACCATTCTCGAGAGTATAAACCCCCTTTTTCCTCTCCTTAATTGCCGTCTTTTCAAAGAAGGCAGGACCTGTTACCAGTAATAAATCACCAACTTTCATGTAGTTTTGATATTAAATTTGCATATTAAAGTAGTCTTTGCAAGACCTTCCGGTATATATTATAAAATTCTATTTTCAATGAATGTCTTAGGTATCTGTGGAGCCCAAGGAGCGCTCCTTTTTGAGTTTAAGGAACATCTTATAGCTAATGTAGAACCCAGAGCAGTATTCCATTCCAAAAAAGAAGAGCAATGGAAGCTTAATTTTGGTGATATACCGTTTGTAAGGTCACTGGAAGAGGTAAAAAATTCCAAAATAGACCTAATATTAGGCTCTCCATCATGTGGGCATAGCTCAGTATTCTCATATTCCAGGAAAAAATCCCTGGGCAAACCCCGGGAAGATGTTACCCTTAATCTGTATCTTTCTAGTATTAAGAAGTTCAAACCAGCAATATTTATGCTTGAGAACCTCCCAAAACTTCTAGATTTTATCCCTATCTGGGAATGGGAACATAATTTACCCGATTATAAACTTATAGTGCACTGTCACTCCGTTACGGTATTTGGTAATTCCCAACAAAGTAGGAAACGTCTGGTGTTGATAGGAGTTAGAAAAAACTCCAAAATCAACCCACAGATATTTGACCATACTTTTCAGGTTACAAAACCCAAGAATCTGTGTCAATTGAAAAGAGAGGTTAGGAGAGACCTAAATTATCGGGAAGCTGATGATAAAAAGTTAGCCATGTATCACTATGCTGATAAATCTAAAACCACTCTAACAGTAGCTCAAGTAAGAAAGCTATGGAGAACTGAGTTCAAAAATGACTACAAGTGGCCTATGAGAACTCAGAAGATGAAGACTCTACCGGGAGTATATCGCAATAGAAAAAGAAGTTACCCATTAACCGTAAGACCTTCATCCAGGCAATTCAATCCCCACGGAAGGATTATGGGCCTTGAAGAATACCGGGTGATTATGGGCTTTCCCAAAACCTTCCGAATTTATTTTGATAAGGCTAATCCAACTTATTGGTTAAATAAGGGAAGGAATACCTTAACCAAGGGCTCTGTATATGAGGTCGGATTATGGTTAAAAAGGTGCCTTAAAAAGGCCTCTATTTTACGATGACTCCCCCTCGTATATGCGCGTGATAATAATATACCTTAAACAGTATATTATTATCTATACACGTGTTTAAGGGGGGTATATGAAAGAAAAACTAAACACATAAAAGAAGATGAAAAATGTAATCCTAACCTTAGCCTTTATAATTATGGCCTTAACCATATTTTGGCTATGGAACCGAAATTCTGAATTAAGGCATGACCTTAAAAATTCTACTGAGCAACCTGATACCATTTGGGTTAATAAACCCTTTGTACCAAAGGTTGAATTCCCTAAGATTCAATTACCCAAAATGGTATTCCTCTATCAGATAGATTCTGTTCCTATCGAACGAATTGAATATGTTGATAGAGTAGTTACTATCGTTCAAAAGGATTCAACTAAAATTGAATACAATGAATTATTCCTGACCAATTATCCTATGGCTCCTAAATTATTGCAAATACTTTCAAATAGGGATAAACTATCTATCACTACATTCAATACTGATTGTAAGCTTATTACTGAGGAGTATTCAGTTAATTACTTTCGTTATCAATATAACTACCTGGATGGGAAATTAACTTATAAGAAAACATCCTTTCTAAAAAGATTTAATCCAGTAGTTCAATATACCATACGACCAGTACATAACTTCCATGATTTGGATTTAGGCTTGAAATACAATACCAGTAAATTTAATTATGAAGCCGGGTTGAATATCAACTATTATCCTAAACTTCGGGATAATTTAGGTCTTGACCCGTACCTAAGAATTTCATACAATTTCTGACATGGCAAGAAAGAAGACATTAGTTGAAGATGCAAGTCTTACACCTGAACAACTTAAGACATTGGTTCGGGTGATGAAAGACCCTTTCTTCTTTTCTACTTTCTGCTACGTGATAAACCCAGTGTTGGGTATGGTAAAGTTCTTGCTCTATCCTTTTCAGAAGGCAGTGCTATACCAATTCATGCTCAACAGGTTCAATATCATCCTAAAGTTTCGTCAGGCTGGTATTACTGAGCTAATCTCCCTCTACTGTCTTTGGTTAGCAATGTATCATCCTAACAAGAAGATAAACATTATCTCAATCAAGGACACCGTAGCAAAGAAGGTACTAAAGAAGATTAAGTTCATGTACAAGAACCTTCCTTCATACTTGCAAGAGCCTATCATAAATGGTCGTGCAGGGGAGTTCGGTTCTGTATCAACTATAGAGTTTGCAAATGGTTCTGTAATAGAATCCATTCCAACCTCTGACCAAGCTGGTCGTTCTGAATCTTTGTCGTTGTTGGTGATTGATGAAGCAGCAATCGTAAGATGGGCTTCAACTATCTGGGCATCAGCCTTCCCTACTCTATCAACTGGTGGTGCTGCTATAGTAAACTCATGTATCACGGGTGACACTCAGATAATAGGTAAAGATGGACCTTTCAGAGTTGATTCTATATGTCCTAAGACCTTTGGTAAGATGGATATATCTCATCTCGGGTTGAGAGTATTATCACATACCGGAAAGTGGCAGAGAGTACTTGGTTCTGTAAATAAGGGTGTACTGAAAACTTGGGAAGTTCACAATGAACAAGGTAGGGTTATTAAATGTACTCCAAAACATAAGTTGTATACTCTTGAAGGTTGGTTACCTGTTTCAGAGATAATCAAACGAGATATACCTGCTATCTTCTATCATACTGGTATAAGCGGTCTGGAGCAGAATCCAGTAACCGTAAAACCCAAGAAAGAGATATGCAAACCCATACCTGGTTATCCAAACTATGAAGTCTCCAACTGGGGAAGAATCTTCATTGTAAAGAATGGGACGAGGGTAGAGAAGTTACCAAGACCTTGTAATAATAGGGAGAGATACCTAAATATAAGGTTGTGGAATAAGGGTCAAAAGAAAAAGATATGTGTCCACAATCTGGTGGCTAAAGTATTCTTAGGAGAAATTCCAGAAGGATATGTAGTTGACCACATTAACAACAATCCTTCAGACAACTATGTAACCAATCTTCAGATAGTTACAGTAGCTGAGAACAGTCAAAAAGCTGCAAAATATTCTTATGGAATGAAGCTTGGGTCTAAACTAAAAGGTGGATTCAACTACGACTTAAGAGTAGTAGCTTACATAAGGTATCGTTATCAAGAGCTTGGTTACTATTATGGAGTGTTGGAGAAGATATCTCAGGAGATTGAGAATAAGTTTGAGGTTAAACTGAATAAGTCTTATATTCAACGTATTGTATCTGGTAAACGTGGTACAAGTATCTATCTTTCTAAGCTGAAAGTAGTTAGAAAGTATTACGATACCATTTATGATATTTGCGTTGAAAACGATGAATCTTACCTCATCAACGAAGACTACGTGTCTCATAACACCCCTTATGGTGTAGGTAACTTCTTTCACGGTACTTGGGTAGATGCTATATCTGGAGGCAACCCATTCAATCCAATCCGATTGTATTGGCAGATGCACCCAGACCGGGATGAGAAGTGGTATGAAGAGATGTCTGCTGCTCTTGGACCAAAGAGAACTGCTCAGGAGATAGATGGTGACTTCTTATCATCTGGTAATACAGTATTCGACTTAGCTGATATTAAGGCTATAGAAGAATGCTTATTCGACTATCCTGTTATCAATACTCGCCTCAAGGGTCAGTATAAAGAGTTCAATGAACCAGACCCGAACAAAGAATACTTTATCGGTGGTGACTGTGCTACTGGTAGAGGTACTGACTACTCTGCTTTCACCTGTATGGATAAAGAAGGGGAAGAGGCTGCAGTATATAAGGGGAGAATACCCCTGAACAAGTATGCCCGACTCCTTGGTGATGTTGGAGAGAAGTTCAATTTTGCTAAGTTAGCTCCCGAGACCAATGATGTTGGTATGACGGTAACTACCATACTTCAAGATGAGGGATATCCTAATCTATACTTCTATACTAAGCTCTTACGTAAGAAGAGGAAGAATAGACCAGAAGAAGATAAGTTCCCGGGATGGTTGACCACAACCAAGAACCGTTCTGTAATAATCGAGAACTTAGAGAAGGATATCAGGGAAGAGAACGTAATTATAAAAGACCCGTTCTTTGTACAAGAAGCATACACCTTTATTTATGACGGTGCTGGAAGACCTATTGCTCGTGGTAAGCATAGAATGAATAACTCCTCTATGGACCTGGATTTGGAAGGTGAAACATATTCTGATGATGCGATATTCGGTAAAGCTATCACTAATCATATCAGGTCTCACAGTCCATCTGGTACTGTAGTAATTCCTCAGTAAGCATAAACCATTCAATATAACATGAAACTTAATCCTATCAGTTGGTTCACCAGGTCTAAGCCTGTGGAATCTCAGAACAAAGATGAGGGAAAGGGTTCAATAAGTCCGGGCAGAGTTTCTCAACCAGATGATGGTGTGGGGAACTCTGAACTCATTACCACTCTTAATGGTATGACGAACTTAGTTACCCCAACGTTCAGAACAGAACTAATACCTATCATTCGGGACCTGTACAAGATAAACCCGGACGTCAGCATTGCATTGCAGGACATGTTCAAGCTGTCAAATACAGGTCATACTATTGACTTCCCAAACAATACTCCTGAGGAGTCTACCAAGATGAGGGAGCATTTGAGGAATGTATCCAAGAGGTGGTCGAAGTATACAGCTGGAATAGATGGGTTGGTAAACAAGTTCATAGTTCAGCTTCTTGTTAGTGGTGCTATATCGGTGGAAGGAGTACCAAACAAGAAGTTAACAGGATTGGAAACCATACTATTCATTAAACCCGAAACTATAAGGTTTAAGAGAGAGAACAATGGAGTATATCACCCATATCAAAGAAACCCTCATTTGGTAGATGGTCTCAAGGATTCATTCATACGATTGAATACCGAGACCTATTGTTATGTTGGTATGTACAATGATACCGATGAACCCTATGGGGTACCTCCATTTATGTCGGCTTTGGATTCTATCGCTGGTCAGCATACCATGCGAAAGAATTTCAAACATATCATGGAGGTAATGGGTATGGTTGGTTTCCTTGAAGCTAAGATGGCTAAACCTCCTCGTACTGCTGGAGAAAGTGAAAAAGCCTATGCTGCTCGTTTGGAAAGTACTCTCAGGAAGATGAAGACCAATATCGTTGGCGGTATGTCAGATGGAGTAGTGGTTGGTTACATAGATGACCATGAATTCGAACTGAGGTCAACTTCGGCTTCTATGCAGAATATAAACCTTCCCTGGAATATGAATCAACAATCCGTAGCAAACGGCCTCGGAGTAAATGGTTCTATCATTGGAGTATCTGCATCACAGAGTGGTACCGAGGGTGGAGCTGGTATACAGCTGTCTAAGATGATATCCCAGTTAAAGAATATCCAAACCTTGGTAATCTTTGTACTGGAGTTCTTTTATTCTCTAGAACTGCGCCTGGCAGGGTTTAACAACAAGGGAATAACTATCAAGTTTGGAACCTCAACTGTTTCAGATGATATTAAGTTACAACAGGCTCGTGAATACCGTGCTCGGGTAAATGTAACTCTGTACAATCAGGGCATAATCAGTCAGGACCAGTTTGCACGGGATATGGGTTATGAAACTCCGGACCAACCCGAACCAAGAACTCCTGTGGATTCGGATGATTCAGATGGTACGGCTGCCAGACGCTGGTACTCGAAG
>ERZ791872.973-NODE-973-length-21891-cov-3.263235_pt1 | contig 21891 bp, 18 predicted proteins | sample MGYA00510279_ERZ791872 | MGnify/ENA primary metagenome ERZ791872 (study PRJEB30046, sample SAMN00792103) | human gut metagenome | study: EMG produced TPA metagenomics assembly of the A metagenome-wide association study of gut microbiota in type 2... | reverse complement strand
TTATCAACGCATTTTTTTTTATTCCGCCATTTACGTATCTTTGCACACCAAAAAGATAAAATAATAAGAATTCGAATGAAGAATATACGCAATTTTTGTATTATTGCTCATATTGACCACGGTAAGTCAACGCTCGCCGACCGCCTGCTGGAGTTTACCAAGACTATTCAGGTGACTTCGGGACAGATGCTTGACAATATGGATCTGGAGAAGGAGAGAGGGATTACCATCAAGAGTCATGCTATTCAGATGGAATATATCTATAAGGGCGAGAAGTATGTCCTTAACCTGATCGACACTCCGGGACACGTGGATTTCTCATACGAGGTGTCCCGTTCCATTGCGGCTTGTGAAGGTGCATTGCTGATTGTCGATGCGTCGCAGGGCGTACAGGCACAGACCATTTCCAACTTGTATATGGCTATCGAGCACGATCTTGAAATTATTCCGGTTATCAATAAATGTGATATGGTGAGTGCCAACCCGGAAGAGGTGGAAGATGAGATCGTGGAATTGCTGGGCTGCAAGCGTGAGGAGGTGATTCGTGCATCGGGTAAAACCGGTATGGGTGTGGAAGAAATTCTTGCGGCTGTTATCGAACGTATCCCTCATCCCGAAGGAGACGAGGATGCTCCGTTGCAGGCATTGATTTTCGACTCTGTGTTCAACTCTTTCCGTGGAATTATCGCTTATTTCAAGATTGAAAACGGTATAATCCGCAAGGGTGATAAGGTGAAATTCTTCAATACGGGCAAGGAATATGATGCCGACGAGGTAGGGGTGCTGAAAATGGATTTGGTTCCTCGTAACGAGCTTCGTACGGGAGACGTAGGATATATTATTTCCGGTATCAAGACTTCCAAGGAGGTGAAAGTGGGAGATACCATTACGCATATCGCCCGTCCGTGCGACAAGGCTATTGCCGGTTTTGAGGAAGTGAAGCCGATGGTGTTTGCGGGAGTTTACCCGATTGAGGCGGAAGACTTTGAAGACCTTCGTGCATCTTTGGAAAAGTTGCAGTTGAATGATGCTTCCTTGACGTTCCAGCCGGAGTCTTCGTTGGCTTTGGGCTTTGGTTTCCGTTGTGGTTTCCTCGGATTGCTTCATATGGAGATTGTGCAGGAACGTTTGGATCGTGAGTTTGACATGAATGTGATTACTACGGTGCCGAATGTATCCTACCATATATTTGACAAGCAGGGCAATATGAAGGAAGTCCACAATCCGGGCGGTATGCCCGATCCGACGATGATAGATCATATCGAGGAGCCGTATATCAAGGCTTCCATCATTACGACGACCGATTATATAGGCCCTATCATGACGCTTTGTCTGGGTAAACGGGGTGAGCTTATCAAGCAGGAGTATATTTCCGGTAATCGTGTGGAGATATATTATAATATACCTTTGGGTGAGATTGTGATCGACTTTTATGATAGGCTGAAGAGTATTTCCAAAGGGTATGCTTCGTTTGATTATCATCCGAACGGTTTCCGCACTTCCAAGTTGGTGAAGCTCGATATTCTTCTGAACGGCGAGCCTGTGGACGCGCTTTCTACGCTGACGCATATTGACAATGCCTATGACATGGGCAGACGGATGTGTGAGAAGTTGAAGGAACTGATTCCCCGCCAGCAATTTGATATTGCCATTCAGGCAGCTATCGGTGCGAAGATTATTTCCCGTGAAACGATTAAGGCAGTTCGTAAGGATGTGACTGCAAAATGTTACGGTGGTGACGTCAGCCGTAAGCGTAAACTGCTTGAAAAGCAGAAAAGAGGTAAGAAACGAATGAAACAAATCGGTAACGTGGAAGTTCCTCAAAAAGCCTTCCTCGCTGTACTGAAACTGGATTAAGAATATTGCCGCAAGCAATTTTTTCAGAGTATATTCTGAACAAATTGACTTGCGGTTAGTTTTTTAATACACCAGGGTGATCGCCTTCTGTCCGCAGAGCTTTCCTTGGCAATCACTTTTAAAAAACAAACGACTATAAATATGAGAAAAGTTCTGTCTTTTTCGGGCTTCCTTATGTTGGGGCTCATTCTTTCACAATTCCTGCCGGTACTGGCAGGGCAAGGTTATGGAGCCGTTAAATCCATTTCGAATGTACTGCTTTATGTATGCCTTAGTTTTATAATGATTAATGTGGGCCGGGAATTTGTTCTCGACAAGGTTCGGTGGAAAAGCTATGCTCAGGATTATTTCATAGCGATGGCGACGGCAGCCCTGCCGTGGTTTATGATTGCCATTTATTATGTGTTTATATTGTTGCCGCCCGATTATTGGAATAGTTGGGAAGCGTGGAAGGAGAATCTGTTGTTGAGCCGTTTTGCGGCGCCGACATCGGCGGGTATCTTATTTACGATGCTGGCTGCTATCGGGCTGAAGTCCAGTTGGATTTATAAGAAGATTCAAGTGCTGGCTATCTTTGATGATTTGGATACGATTATCCTGATGATTCCTCTTCAGATAATGATGATCGGATTGCGCTGGCAATTGATTATTGTGGTGGTGGTCGTGTTTATGTTGTTGGCTGTCGGCTGGCAGAAGTTGAATAAATATGACTGGCGTCAGGACTGGAAGGCTATTCTCTTTTATTCGGTTATCATATTCCTGGCTACGCAGATTCTTTATCTGGGCAGCAAGGAATTGTATGGAGAAGAGGGGAGTATCCATATTGAAGTGCTGTTGCCGGCTTTTGTCCTGGGTATGATTATCAAACATAGGGAGCATGATACGCCCGTGGAACGGAAGGTGTCAACCGGAATCTCTTTCTTGTTTATGTTCCTGGTGGGGATGAGTATGCCTCATTTTATCGGGGTGAACTTTGCGGAGACTCATGCCGGTACACATTCCGTAACGGGTTCGCAGGAGATGATGTCTTGGGGAATGATTATGTTTCATGTGGTGATTGTCTCTTTATTGTCGAATGTAGGAAAACTCTGCCCGATGTTCTTTTATCGCGACCGGAAATTGAGTGAACGGCTGGCTCTTTCCATCGGAATGTTTACCCGCGGGGAAGTGGGTGCCGGAATTATTTTCATTGCGTTGGGATACAATTTGGGAGGGCCTGCGTTGGTGATTTCTGTGCTGACTTTGGTGTTGAACCTGATTTTGACAGGAATCTTTGTACTTTGGGTGAAAAACCTGGCTTTGAGGAGCTATATTAATTAGAAAAATCCGTATATTGCGAGTCTAATATTATAAATACATTTCGTTATGACTATTTTGCGGACTATGCGGAATTTCTCATCCATGAATATCACAGCGAGTATTCTTCTATTTCTGGCTGCTATTTCGGCAGCCATCATTGCGAACTCTTCTGTGGCTCCGGTTTATCAGGAGTTTCTGTCTCATGAGCTTCATTTGCAGATTGGTAGTTTTAATTTACTTTCGCATGGCGGGGAAAATCTACGGATGATTGAGTTTATCAATGATGGCTTGATGACGATTTTCTTCCTGATGGTGGGACTGGAGATCAAACGGGAGTTATTGGTTGGCGAGCTTTCTTCTTTCCGCAAAGCGTCATTGCCTTTTATTGCCGCTTGCGGCGGTATGGTGTTTCCGGTGTTGATTTATATGCTGTTTTGCCCGCCGGGTAGTGATGGTGGACGGGGACTTGCCATTCCGATGGCGACGGATATTGCTTTTTCATTGGGAGTGTTGAGCTTGTTGGGCAAACGTGTTCCGATAAGTCTGAAAATCTTTCTGACGGCTTTTGCGGTTGTTGATGATATTGGCGGTATCCTGATTATCGCTATCTTTTATAATTCGCATGTGTCTTATGGTTATCTTGTAGTGGCTGCGTTACTTTATGTTTTGCTTTACTTCGTTGGAAAATGGGGAGCGACCAATAAAATCTTCATTCTGGTGATTGGTATAGTTATTTGGTATCTATTCCTGCAATCGGGTATTCACAGTACGATTTCAGGGGTTATCCTGGCTTTTGTGATTCCTGCGAAACCTCGTTTGAATGTCGGAAAGTATATCGAACACATCCGTCATACAATAGCCGGTTTCCCGACCATGGAATCGGGAAGTATTGTGTTGACCAATGAGCAGATTTCCAAACTGAAAGAAGTGGAGTCGGCTTCCGACCGTGTGATTAGTCCGTTGCAGTCATTGGAGGATAATCTGCATGGGGCGGTCAATTACCTGATTCTTCCGCTTTTTGCTTTTGTCAATGCGGGGGTCGTGCTTGGTGGTGGCGGTGAGTTGGTCGGCAATGTGGGCATTGCGGTGGCAGCCGGATTATTGCTGGGAAAATTCATCGGTATTTATTTGTTTACTTGGTTGGCTATCAGAATTAAATTGACTCCCAGGCCATTGGGAATGAACTGGATGAATCTTACCGGAGTTGCATTGTTAGGCGGCATCGGTTTTACCGTATCGCTTTTCATTGCCAACCTTTCTTTCGGTGCTGATTATCCGGTCTTGTTGAATCAGGCTAAGTTTGGAGTGTTGTCGGGTTCCATACTTTCCGGATTATTGGGGTATATTGTGCTCCGGGTGGTGCTTGCAAAGGGGCAAGGGCGTTGATCAAATATAATAATCCCGCCATTCTACCTTTATTCCTGTCAAGGGGATAAAGCTTGAATGGCGGGACTATTAGTTTAAAATATGAAACTCTTGTAATAATATGCAGAGTTATTTTTGATTATTCTATTCATCTGTAAGTTCATCATCTATTCCGTCAATCGGCAGAATCTTCTGACTTTCTTCATGTGGTAACTGCTCTACTTGCCGCAGTTTCCGTTCGATGGCGCGTGTCCGTTTTCCCATTACTTCTTCCAGTTGGTCTCCGGCGCTTTGCAGGTTCTTCTGTACTTTCTCAAGCAATCCTCCGAACTTGCCGAATTCCGTTTTGACGGCTCCTAATACAGTCCAAACTTCGCCGGTACGCTTTTGGATGGCAAGAGTTCGGAATCCCATTTGAAGGCTGTTCAAGATAGCTCCTAGTGTCGTCGGTCCAGTCACTACGATCTTATATTCTTTCTGAAGCGTCTCTACAAGACTTGTTCTTCGGATTACCTCAGCGTAAATGCTTTCAAAAGGTAAGAACATGATGGCGAAATCGGTAGTAAAAGGGGGATCCACATATTTATCGTGAATATCCTTGGCCATTTTTTTTATCGTGCTTTCCAACTGCTTGCCGGATGATTCCATCAGTGCGGCATCTCCCGCTTCGAAAGCATCATAATATTGTTCGTATATGTCTTTCGGGAATTTGGCATCAATCGGAAGGTAAACGGTGCTGTTGGCATCGTCTTTTCCCGGAAGTTTGATGGCAAATTCGACGAATTCGGTTCCGCTCTTTTTCGTCTTGACGTTTGCGTCATACTGTTCAGGGCTCATCATTTGTTCGAGTAATGCTCCGAGCTGTACTTCACCGAATGTTCCCCGCATTTTTACGTTGCTCAATACTTTTTTCAGTCCGCCGACATCCTGTGCCAGGGATTTCATTTCTCCGAGTCCTTTTTGTACGTTCTCAAGCTGTGAACGGACGATTTCAAACGACTGGCCGATTCGTTCGTTCAGTGTCTTTTGCAGCTTTTCTTCTACCATCAGGCGCATATCGTCCAGGCGTTTCTCGGTAGATTTCATCAGTGCTTCCTGTTGGCGTGCCATCGTGTCGAATTTCTGGCGTTGTAACTCTCCGCTGGTCATCATGTTTTTATGCAGTACATCCTGGAGTTGCTGCATATTCTGGTTGAGCGTTTGCGTCATTTCCATGCGAAGTTCCCGGATGCTACGGTTCAGTTCTTCCCGGTTCTCCTGCATCTGTTGGCGCAAAGCTATCTGTAATTGTTCCGCTTGAGTTTGATTGTTGCCTTTGGTCAGTGATAATACCAGCAGGACTGTCACTAATACGGCAATTACAATAAGTAGAATCAGTTCCATCAATAAGTTAGAATTTCGTTTCCGGTTTCAGTAATCAGTATCATGTTTTCCCATTGGGCGGAGGGGAGTCCGTCGTCGGTGCAGACAGTCCATCCGTCGGCTTCGTCTATGAATACTTCATAGGTTCCCATGTTTATCATCGGCTCGATGGTAAAAGTCATGCCGGGTACGATCATCATTCCTGTGCCGCGGCGTCCGAAGTGTTCTACATCCGGCTCTTCATGGAACTTCATCCCCACACCGTGTCCGCAAAGGTCACGGACAACGCTATATCCATTCTTTTCGGCATGTTCCTGAATCGCTGCGCCTACATCGCCCAGTTGTTTCCAAGGCTGTGCGGCAGCAATTCCTATTTCCATACATTCTTTGGTTACCCGAACCAGCTTTTGTATTTCGGGACTTACCTCGCCAATCATAAACATGCGGGACGCGTCGGAGAAATAGCCATTGTAAATCGTAGAAACATCTACGTTGATAATGTCGCCGCTTTTCAAAATTTCATTCTTATTGGGTATCCCATGGCATACTACATCATTGATGCTCGTACAAACGCTTTTGGGAAATCCTTCATAATTGAGTGGGGCAGGGATAGCACCGTGACCGGTAGTGAAATCATACACCATTACATCAATCTCTTCAGTAGACATCCCTTCACGAATATTCTCTGAGATATAATCCAACAATGCTGTATTGATTTTGGCACTTTCACGAATCCCTTCCAGTTGCTCGGGTGTACGAAGCACTTTGCGTGGAGGGAGTTTATAACCTTGCTTTCTGTATTTTTGTATTTTCTCTTCTACTGCTGCCGGATAATTAGAAGGGGTAAACCGGAATCCCTTGATAAAATTCTTCATTATTATAAGATGTTTTTTAATCGTGTTACAAAGGTAGAGAATAAAATGGAAGATACGTTTGCTTGGCTTCTAAAACTTTTCTGTCTTTGTCTTTACGGGAAGATGAGATATTATTGATTTTGTATTATACGATTTGTATAATACGAATAGTTCAAGGTTTATGAACAGGTGATTCATGATATAATAGATTGAAATATGTAATATTTATTTTCTGATATGAATACTGTCTCATTTCGGATTTGAGCGAGAAAATCTGGAAACTAAGGTCGGAAAATAGAGGAAAACGCCGTTGCCCAACGGCAAATTCACCGTTGGGCAACCATGAATTCGCTGTTGGGCAACGGCGAAAACGGTAAAAGTAGAGAGGAAGAGCTCTATAAAGACGGTTTGTGACAGGGTGTTAGCATGTCATAGAAAAATACATTCTACCAGTTCAACTTTGCTTTCTTTTATAGCTTTGTCATTCGTGACATCAAGAAATAAAGAGATGGGAGAGAAGCCGATATACCTTTTTTCCTGTATGGACAATATGCCTACAAAGTCATTGAGGGTGATTTTCTTCAGACCTTCGTTTATCTCTTTGGGGACGCGGTAGTACCAGTCGGGCTTTTCTTCATTTTCTTTAGCTTCTTGTTTTATGAAGATGCATTCTTCCGTGATTGCAAACGGAGCTGCCCGAAACTCATAATCTTCCTCAGTCTGACCATTCTCTTTTATATCAATCATTTTGAACTTCTCTTTCCAACTATTGATTTGTTTTGTCATTTTCTCATCCGTCAGTCGGGTCAGTGATTGGAAACCCAAAATAGCTTTTCCTGCCATTAATTCGCATAACTCTATTTTTAGGGGAGACTTAGTATCGTCCATTTCGCATTTATACCAAGCTTGTTTATCTGTTTGTATTTGTTTCTTTTTATGTAAAAAAATATAAATATAGGAACTTTTTACTGCGTATAAAACAAGGGTATTCCATTGATTAAAAAGTGTTATTTCAAATCTTTTGCGATGAATTTCTTGTAAGTCCAATTTGAATTTATATTGGTATAAGAAATAATTATTGGTGGCAGTTTGTTCAAAATCCCAAAAAGTGGTGGTATTATTGTAATGGTCGGTGTCATACCAATAATGCTCTCCTATGTCTGGCAATTGCGTGTTATGATTAATATGTATTGCTAAATCATATGAATCTGTAGCGTTTATCAAACTGCAAAAGTTATTTATTGCACAATATGTCATATAGATTAACATGATTCTGTTCTTCTGTTTGTGTCGGGTGAAATCATGTTTCATTATTTCCAGCACTGGCATTTCCTGTATGGAAGGTTCTTTTCGGGCAAATTCTGTAAAGAAGTGGTGGAGCTTTATGAAATCGCTATCAATATCTTTCACATCTCCTTGTTTGGAACTATATGTTGGAAGTATCTTTAGTATGATAAGCAGCAAAGGGGCCAAGTGTACTGTCGGGCGTTTATTGACTGCAATAAGTAGTTTGTTTAATTTTTTGTCATTGCATTCTGGTGATTCCAGATTGTCTATACAGGCATATCTGAGGTAAGCATGCAGGAGGTCAACGTCTGTTTCAGGATTAATATTTATTTTCTTAATCTCATGAATATAGAGGTCTGAAGCTTCTTTATAGGTATCCAATGTTTCATTGATATCCAGTTCGTTGTAAGTGTCTTGTAAGATTTGTTTTTCCAGTTCTCTATATAGGCATCGTGCTGTGAAAGGTCTTATTTTCTGTATGCTGTTGTTGGTTGTCAGATTATATTCTATATATTCACCGAATTCTTTTTTTGTGTTCCGAAATAATCTTAACAGGCAGAGATCATTTAGACGATTGCGCAACTGTATGTCTTCTTGATTATCATGTTTCATACCTTCTAAGTATTTAGTATGTGAATACTAATCGTGGTTCATTTTTTGTTTTAGATGGCAAATTTATATTATTAATTGATACATCGACAAACAAATATTGATTTTATTTGCAGGAAAATGAGCGAGTGATAGTAAAAAAAACAGTCCGTCCTATATCGGATTTGAATTATAATCGATATATTTGCCATGTATTGCTTGCAGTACAAGACATATTAGATTGTAAAGAGACGTTTGTTTTCTTTCGGGTCCTATAAATACCGCCAATTTTTATAATAAACCCCGAACAAAGAACGACAGACGTCCGTGTTCCATATATGGGCACGGACTGTTGTTTTATTCGGGGTAGGTTACTTGGCGGTGCCTTTAGGACGATAAAATGATGGTACCGTGCTTTTCTTTTCTATAAAGATTAAATTCAGCATTGTACTTTTTTAGATTTTAAGAATGAATTATTGTAAAATATATTTGTAATATCTGGTATTTTTTATTTTGTAGTAATTGCATGGATATAATAAGATACATAAAGAATGAAGAGCACTATGCTTTATTAATGGATCAAGTTAATAAGGTGAAACACACACTTTGGATTGGTACTGCTGAATTGAAAGATTTGTATGTAAAGTCTTTGTCTTCTACAGCTACTCCATTTCTTCAACTTTTAGAAGAAAAAGTGAAAGAAAAAGTGGCTATTCGTTTAATTCACGCCAAAGAACCTGGTGCGAATTTCCGGGCTGACTTTGACAAATATCCTCTTCTTTGGACAGGTGTGGAGCGTGTTCTTTGTCCTCGTGTACATTTTAAAATCTTAGTTTTCGATATGCAATCGGTTTACATTGGTAGTGCGAATATGACGGGTGCGGCTTTTGGAATGAAAAGTATGAAGACTAGGAACTTTGAAGCAGGAATTTTTGCGGAGATTCCTGAAATGGTGGAGAGTGCAGTGGAGCAGTTTGATGAAGTCTGGATGGGGAAACATTGCAAGGGATGTGGGAGGAAGTTGTTTTGTGGAGATAAGGTGGTTTGATGATATAAAAGGAAATAATCAAAAATTATAAAAATATGTTTGGAATAGAGTTTGTTGCAGGGCAATTTGTTAAAGCAACATTAAAGTCGGCTGCTAATCAGCTATTGTCGGACCAAGTGGCAAAAACGGTCAAAAGGCATGCATGGTGTGCTTCATTAGTGATGATATTACCAACATTTGGGCTGGATTCGCTTTTTTTTATTGGTGTTCTATGGCACATGTATACAAGGATTTGTGATTTAGTAAACATTCCATTTTGGCAAAATTTCGTATCAACGTGTTTGATTGCTATTATTGTCAATTTGGTTTTTGCATTTATGGCAAGTTTGTTTTTGAGTTTTATACCATTAGGAGATTCTTTACTTGCATTTGTCCAAATTATGTTATCCGGCATTGCTTATTTGAAAGCATTGACTATAAAATATAATTCGGAACAGAGTATTTCTCACGAATAATACTAAATGTGTAACAAAGAAAAGAGTAAGAGCGAATATGGAAGATAAGATAACTTTAGTATCAATGTTCGAGGCGAATGGACATGAACTGGAAAGAGAACTGGAGAACTTAGTGTTGCCTCAAGATGCAGTCAAGATTCAAAGCGCGGTTATGAACATATTGAATGCTATGTTTGAAGGAAACGGAGAGTATCGTCAAAACTTAACCCAATCCGAAGATTATATTTTAGTTGCAGCTATAGAGCTGCTTAATGCCCAACAGAATATAACACGCGAGATTGCTGCCGGAATGGAGATGAAATCAGATAATGTATCCCATGTGTCCAAGAACAAGAATAAGCGAAAGGGTATAGATCCATATTTAATGGCGGGAGCCATTACAGGAGCAACTATCGGTATAACATCTGGTGTTTTGTTGGATACTTGGAAAGCTATTTTTTGTGCTATTGCGGGCACTGCTGTTGTGATATATGGCTCTTCCTTATGTAAAACTAAGTCAATGGTAAGTGAGAATGTATCTCATCCGATAAATGTTCAAATATTTATGGGTATTATAAAAAATGTGTGTGGGAAAATAGATGATTTGATAGAGACGTACCGTGTACAAGTGAAGCGGGTGAAGAACATGTATGAGAAAAGAGAGAAAACTTCTTTACAAATGGATTATCCTTTGTTACTTCAAGTTATTCAAGAATTGATGGTTATAGAGCAAAACACTAATGAGTCAGATAAAAGGATAAAGAGAGTAGAGAAGAAGATTGCAGAACTTCCCGAAATATTAGAGAATTATGGTTTGGCTATTATAAATGGAAAAATAACGGAAATACGATAATAATATGGACTATCTGTTGGTTGAGCCGGATAAGAATCGGCATAGGTATGTGGTTGGGATAGACTTTGGGCATGGCGAAACATCTGCTGCCTGGTGTGAACTAGAGTGGGATAAATCTGCCGGAAAGAGAGAATCTGTAGCTCATGATATAGAATTAATTGGAAATTTAAGGGTGATTCCTTCAGCTATTAATATAACTTCGGATGGAAGGTGTCACGTTGGAGAGGATGCTTTTCATTCAGATTGTATGATGGATGGTGTTAAAATGAGAGTTGGTTTTAAGCAATGTCCTAAAGAAATAGAAGGAGAATCTGAGCAACTGATGATTGAATATATGCGATCTATATATGCGCGCATTATTGAGAAAGTTGATAAATTGCAAAAAGGTAATCATATTGTATATATTGCTCGTCCTTCCGGATGGACAGATGATGAAACGAAAGATTTGTATCGGCGGATGGCCTTAGAAGCCGGTATACCGTTAGGGGGACTGACTTCAGAATCGCGTGCAGCTATTTTCTATGCGATAAATAGAGATGAATTCAAGAAAAATGTGTCACAAGGAGGCATTGTCTTTGATTTAGGGTCAAGTACACTGGATTTTACTTATTTGAATTTTGATGATCCTGATCCTATAGATCATGGGTATCCTTGCGGTGCATCTATTATTGAACAGGCGATTTTTGAGCAACTGTTGTTAAAGGATAATGTATTTTCTGATTTTCTAAAGAAATATCCGATGTATAAAGATGCATTTCTTTTTGAGTGTAGAAAGAAGAAAGAAGCTATTTATAATACAAGTGATACGAATTTACGTGTTAGAGAGAGAATAGAATTGGCACATATTGTAAATTTGGATTCCTTACCAGAAGAGGATATTAATAAATATGAAGATGTGGCATTAAAATTGAGATTCTCGAATGTGAATGAGTTCAATGAATGGTTGGAACAAGTGTGTCATTATAAAACTGATATAGAGAATGCCATAAGGAACTATTTGAATCAATGGATTCGTGATAAAAAGGTTTATGGGGTTTATCTTGCTGGAGGAGCAACAAGGATGAACTTTTTAAAACCGATTATTGCAGAAATGTTTCAACTCTCAGATGAGCAAGTGAAAGGTGATTCAGAACCTTCGTTGACTGTGTCAAGAGGGATCGCCTTAATAGGAACCGCTGATGCGATAACATCTGTATTGAGAGAAGATTTGGAAAGAAAGAAGACGCAGTTGATAGAACCTCAAAGGCTACGTTCGAGAATGGACAAGTTGGTTCAAGATATGGCGGGATGTATCTCCGAAGCTGCATGGAATGTGGTACATGAGACTTGTTCGGATTTTAAAAGAAAGGATTTGGATAAAAAATTAGGGGTAAAAGACTTGGAAACTGATATCCGTTTAAAATTGGAAAAATTCACAGAAAGTGGATTACCGTCTATTATATCTGGAGTATTTAATCAATTTTTTCAATATGAAAGTGAAAATGTCAGGAATGAATTGAATGATATTATTCGTAATTATGCTCCCGGACGAGAGATTAAGAATGTACATAATGAAGTTTTGGATATTAGTTTGGATATACAAAGTATCTCCGATATATGTATGAAACACACATCGGGGATTGTCAGCAAATTATTATGGGCAGCTCTTGGTATCTTTTTATTTGGTGTCTTTTCTTTGATATATCAAGCAATTAAATTTTTGATATATAAATTTAAATCAGAGGAAAGCAGGCGTAAGGATATATGTCAAGAACTTGAAAAGAACGAATCAAAGATTAAAACTGACATTAAATTGGAGTTGGTTAAAAAGTTTTCGGAAGATACTTCATTTGTTACTGTTGTGTCTAAAGAATTAAAATCGTATCTTGGAAAGTTGATTCAAAATAATATAGATAGAGTCAGAATTCCTATAGAGTAAAAAATAAAATGAAATGGAAACAAATTTAGAAAAGATACCTCAAGACGGCAAGCAGAACGAAGAGCGTTTTGAACCAATGGCAAAAGTATTGGCTGCTAATGTTGTAGCTCAGTCTTTGTCTTTTACAATGGAGCGAAAATACCTAAATGAAATAAATAAAGAGGGGCGGACGGACGCAGGGTTTAAATTAGAATCGATTCATCTTTTTGATTCTCCATTGGCACCATATTGGATAGAAATAGAACGTATCGGGAAGCCACTTGATAATAATGTAGAGAATTGTTTTTCAGCTATACAAAAGATTCTTTCGGCTTGTTTTCTACCAAAGAAGACGCAACTGATTTTTTTAGTACATACAGAAAATGGTGTTTGTCATCTTTATATAGGTATTCGGCCTGTTGATATTCGGGAAGTTAAGCTCTCTTTTGTAGATAGTTTGTCAGATTTTATAGAGGGAATTTGGCCGGGAATAAAATGTAGAGCCGTAAAAGGGAGAAACCGTTTGGATTTTGTAACAAATAAAATCAAGGATGAACAGAATGGATATGATTATATTTATTCCATAACGGGTATTCCTTCTATGGAGAGCCAATATAAATCAATTTATCCGGCAACGATAGACAAATTGATTGCGGGAATGAGGAAGAAGAATTTCTCTTATTTGGTGGTTGCAGATCCGGTACCGGAACAAGAGATTGATGAAATATTGTATAAATGTAGAGATTTTAATGGACAGGCTGAGTCCTTGAAATCGTTTAATTTTTCAGAAAGTGCATCGGAAGGAACTAATGAATCTTTTAGTAAAGCAAAAGGAATTATTGAAGGACTTTCAGATTCTATTTCAAAGAAAACAATTGATATGCACGATATTGCAGATGCAGGTTTACTATTGGCATCTTCGTTCTTTCCACCGGCGAGTGTAGCTGTGGCTTCGTGTATTTCTCGGAAAACAGAAACTATTGGGGTTACTCAAAATCAGAGTAAAAGTATCAGCCAGAATTTGGTTAATAAACATATCGAATCAGTTTCTGAACATTTGTTTTATCATTCTAAACGATTTGAGACTGGAAAGGCTATTGGATGCTGGAACGTAGGTGTTTATTTGATGGCAGAAAAGGAACCTGATATTCAAAGTGCTTCATTGCAGTTAAGGTCAATATTGAGTGGGCAGGAATCGATTTTTGAACCTGTTCGCATTCATGATATATCTTCATTGGTTGATGAAGAGAAAAACAATACTTTAGCGTTAATGGCGGCACCGACGATACGAATCAAAACTCCTTCTGATGAATATTTTGAGCATCCGTTAGGCGATCATTTTAAAGAATTGAGGACAGTTCTTACTACCAAGGAACTTTCTTATTTGATTAATTTTCCATTACGTGCAGTTCCTGGGATTAGCGTGATAGACAGTTCGCCTGAGTTTAGTTTGAATCAGCAGGACGGAGAGGGAGAACAGGAAATTGCATTTGGAAAATTATTATATGGTGGAACTGAAACAAAATTGAAATATCATATTCCGGTAAATGCATTGTCTCGTCATACTTTGCTTTCTGGGATTAATGGTAGTGGTAAAACAAATACAGTTCAAGCTATCTTGAATGGTTTAGGCATGGACTTTCCATTCTTAGCAATTGAGCCGGCAAAGACGGAATATGTAGATTGGGCGTTAAATTATAATGAATTGCATCCAGAGAATCCTATTGATATTTATATTCCTGGTTGTAAGAAGTATAAGACAGGCTTTGAACCTAAACAACTAAAGTTGAATCCTTTTGAATTAGTCTGGTTGAAAGAAGAACTGGGACCGAATGTTTTGACGCATATCGACCGTTTGAAGTCAACTTTTGCCGCTGCGTTTCCTATGTATGATATTCTTCCTGTGTTGATGGAGGACTTGATTTACACGGTTTATCAGAATAAGTCTACAGATTGGTTAGGAAAGGAACCTGTGTTTGGAGTAACTTTGCCTCCCACATTGAACAGTATGAGTGTTTGTGTGGATAAAGTTATTTCTAACCGTCAGTATGAAGAACGGATAGAGCGAAATATGAAAGCTTGTTTGAATACTCGTATTGATAGTCTGAAAAGAGGATGGAAAGGAGAAATGTTGAATACGTTGCATTCTACTTCTTGGGCAGACTTATTTGGTAAACGGTGTATCGTCAATCTTTCTTATGTGGGAGATGATATTGATAAATCGTTTTTTATGGCTTTGATTCTTCAATTCTTATATGAGTATTGTGCAGCGCAAGCCGAAGCGGGACAGATTGATTTTAATGACAATACGTGCCGGCATTTAACGGTTATTGAAGAAGCGCATCGAGTGATGCCGAAATGTGAGAATCAAGAATTGCCCCAATATAAATCGGCAATTATGTTCAGCAATATGCTGTCAGAAATTCGGGCGTATGGTGAAGGTATATTCTTGGTAGATCAAGTGCCGACACGGCTAATTCCAGATGCGATAAAGAATACGAACTTGAAAATTACACACCGTATGGTTGCTGAAGATGATTGCAAAGCAATCAGTGAATCAATGGGGTTGAATGATGAGCAACGCAAGGTGATAGCCAAATTGATGACGGGACAATGTGTCGTTTCCAGTTCATTATCTACAGATACATATTGGGTTCAAGTAAATAGGGTAAAATAAAAATGGCACTATTTTTTGCAGAAAATATGGAAGTACAGACTGCTTTAAGGTCTCACTTAAAGCAGTCTGTACTATCTTCAAATGAGAAAGCTTATTTAGGAGAAGTGGATATAATAAATGATTTTGAAACTTATCAAAATCGTTTGGCAGAAATAGAAGAATCATCCTGTTTGAATAAGAAACAGGTGTTTGATTTGTTGGAGCCTTCGGAAAGGAAACAATTTTTCTCTAAAGAGTATGAAGCATTGAGTAAACAAGTAGAATTGAAATGGGAAGATTATCAAGCGATTAAAGATTTTGCATTGAATCATAATTTGGATATAAAGCTTAATGACGGTTATCTTGAACTGATTAATGAAAAAAATATTAGGGTCGTGAGTTTGGATTCTTCTCAAAAAACAGGTGAGGTATTGATAGGGGAACATTATTACCATCGTGCAGCAAACTATTATACTAATGTGCATAGAGGAGAATTTCGTTTGCCTGAATATGAGATTCAAGACACTTATAATGTATATGGTCCTAATAGTAAATTGACAGGAAGTATAAAAGAAGTTGAATTGCAAAATGGAGAAAGGTACGAAATTCCTATAGTCAAGACAGAAGAACAATACCATGGTATGCTAGTGCGGACTTTTGGTGTTCCGGATTTTTCTAAGTATGCGATTGATAATATTCCGATAAAGGAGGATGCTGTGGTAAGAGAGGCTTCTTCTCATAAAATTGAGGCTACACAAATACTGGCTCAAAGATTTGTTAAGGATAAATATCCCGCGGAGACATTTACCGAACAGCAACAGCAAGAATTGTCGGAAATAGCTAATGGTAAAAAGGCTGAAACAATATCAGGATTAACTCCTCATCATGTAGGTAATGCAGAAATGCAGTATGTGCCTACCGAGCTACATAAGTCTGTCAATCATATAGGAGGTAGTTGGTTGATGAATGAGAAGAATTATTTTAAAGGATTTGAATGCCATGATACAGAACAGATTCGCAGTAATCTATCTTCTTCTCAGTTGGAGTATATTAGCGAAATATTGCCATTAAAAGATGTTGATTTGTTGGTTAGTAGAATTGATGAATTAAATGAAATAGATGGTTTACCTCTGAAAGCGATTGATTCGGATAAAGATGTAGCGAAGTTATTTGAATCAATAAAACATGAAATTAATCCTTTATATTTGGAAGCTCCGCAAGATGCTGTTCAAATAGAGGAAATAGCGGAAACAATGAGCCGTATGAAGGGAATAGATTATAATGAATGGAAAAAAATGGCTTTTGATAAACGAATAGAGGTATTACAACAATTAGAGAATAAGATTGCTACTATTTCCCATCGACCGACATGCGAAATTTGTACTGAACAATTAGGAAAGGGACATATGGGTAGTTATTTACAAGATTCTAATAAAATCATAATAAATAGTGATTATATTCACTCCGATTTTGAAGATGCATATTGTAAAGTTCTGGATACATTAGTGCATGAAGGACGTCATGCTTATCAATATTACAATTTATATGTACGAGAAGTGCATCCACGTCAGGGAGAAGTCTCTAATTGGTATATAAATGAGATTGAATATGGTTATCAAGATGTGAAGCACTTTGGATTTAAAGTCTATGCTTTGCAACCTGTAGAAGCGGATGCGCGGGCGTTTTCAGAAGATGTATTTAAATGTTATATGGACAAAATAGCTTAATGAGATGGACGAAATAAAGAATATATTGGTTGTAAGAGGATATACGGAGCGGCAAGCTTTTGTTGTTGCTTCTGAATTGTTCCAAATGGATGACAGTTTGCAGCAAGGACTCCGGTGTTGGTTAGTGAGTGAAGAAGAAACAGATTATACAGTCGAGGGATTTAAGTTGTCAGAACTGAAATACAAATTTGAAATGACGTATCCGGCAGCTTTATTAACAATAGATTGGTTGATCAAAGAACCAGAGAGAGCAGTAAAAAGTATTAATCGTGGAATTAAATAAAAAAGATCATATGTCACAATTTCAATTAACTGCAAAATTTGACATTTCGTTTAATGGAGGGATGAAGATTCATAAAGGACAAACTTTTTTTGTGAATCTTCCTTTTGGACGTTTGCCTTTTGATTCTATTAATAGCAAAGAGGCTGTAACCAAGCGGTTGGAACTTGAAGGTTTCAATATAAAGGGTCGTGAGAGTATATTGAGTAGTGGTTATTTTGATTTTAAAAAGTTGTAAAAATGGGAAAAATAAAATGTCCAAAGTGTGGGAGTTACAATGTTTCATATACTATGTTAGGGTGTATAGAAAGAGCAGGAACATATGGAGCAGCTATTGCTGGAAGTTTAATCGTATCTTCGTTGACTCCTTCATGGATGCATACACAAACCTCTTCAATGATTAAAAAAACTATTCCATCAGAGTATTGTTGTAATAGATGTCATTATAAATTTCATTCCAAAAAAGAAGGTTAAATTTTATGTCGTTTATTGTTGATTTTTTGCAGTCAAACTGGATAACTAAAGCTGTAAAGTATGCTTATAATCCGAAACGGCTGAAAGCATTGGTTTTTCGGTTAGGACTGTTTTTGTCGAGAAAAGGTTTGGCTAGCCTTCGTAAACAACTCAAATTGATGTATTCCTATTTGCGGGATATTGCGACGGGAAGATATAAAGATTATGATGTCGGCTGTTTGCTTTATATCATAGCAGCCACTCTTTATCTACTTTCTCCTGTGGATATGATTCCTGACTTCTTGCCAATGGGATTTGTGGACGATACGGCAATTATCATTTGGGCATTGAATGTCTCATCTAAGGAATTGGAGCGATATAAAAAACAAGCCTCCGATTGTGGAGAAAGCAATTGAAGCTTTAAAGAGGTTGGGTAGATGAGAGATGGCTTTGTTTCCTTCAACTGGAGAATCGATATTGTTTAAAATGATTCTTTTAGATTATGTAAAGTTTCATTCGGGGGATAGTATTAATAACGATGATTGCAAACTGGAGACATCTGATAAGATATAGAAGTTTTCTAAAATGGATGATATAAAAGAACGGATTGGATTATAACTAGGAGCTTTACAGAAGATGAGAATAGACAAATGGTACCTTTTTATGTGTAGTCTTATGGTGGATTAGTAATATGTAGTCCGTTTATTGGTGTTTATTATTGGAGTCAATTGATTTATAATCATACTCCCTCAAAAATAAAAAAGTAAAAGGAACAAGACTTAGAAATTCATAAACTAGAACAAAAATTAGGTCTTATAGGAAGAGACTGATTCTCATTATTATAAAAATCGAAATGGGAATAGAAATGACTATTTGGTAGATTTGAGAAGGAAGATAGATGGCAATTATAGTAGTCCTAATATAATAACTGTTATAGAGGAGAGTGATTTCTCTATTTTCGATGAGGATTCTGAATGTAGTACCTTTATTATGGTACATAAAGATTATTATAATATACCAAAAGGGAAAGATTGTAGTCATATATTTCGAAAGACTGATATTCATTATAGTGGTATATCTTTAAGTACGTTATCCGAATGCGGTAGATACAGTGATTACTATGTTATTTTAGTTCCCTGAAAATGTCGATGTAAAGAGGTTGTATTGGGAACTGGAAAAATAGCAAAATTTATAGAGTCTGTTTAAATTTTCTAGAAATAATTTTCATATAGGCTTTATCGACCTGTTTTGATTTTCTTTTTGTTCTATTTCCCCGTTTTTTGTTACATAGCCCGCTATGCTCCTCATAAAAACAGAAAAAATATCTTCGAAAACAAATCTCAAAACAGTGTTGAGTAAAATTTAAACAGGCTCATAAATGATTTTAAAAAGATTAACAAGAAAAAATATAATAAAGAACCAAAGACTGAATATCGTTTATGATGCATAAAAGATTCAGATTTTGCTATTTTATATATGAGCTATGTTATTCGCCAAGATAATTTACCATTCATATGAAACACTAACTTGTGGTATCCATTCCCATCTTTTTCGCAAGGCATTGTATTGATATTGCATGCCGGTTTTGATTTTCCAGTTTTTATTTATTTTCAGTACAACGTTGCCGCCTAGTTGGGTGGGCTCTACTTCGGAAGGGAGTCCCCGGTATTTTCGGGTATTAAGGTTTTGTGAGCCGTATATATTAAGAGACCATTTTTGTGAGAACTTATATTCAATAAGAGTTTGGATATGGAAGTGACTGGGGTTTTCTGCAAAGTTACTTTTGCTATGTAGGATGAGATTTCTATTTATTCTCATTAAAGAATAAGTCGGTAAAAAGGTAGAGGTAGACTTGTGGAGTATATTATAGGTATTAATGGATGGTTTTGAAAAGATGGCAGATTTTTTTATACTTGGTAATGTCAGGTCAAAATCCATAAAGGACTTTTTGGGGAATATATTCTGCTCTGTGTTTTCAATGAGCTTTCTGTTTATTTTGATTTCCTGTTCAGAGTTTAGTATTTGTTGTAATCTCAATGAGTCCTGCTTACTCCATTCTTGTCCTGCTACGGATAAAGGGAGTAATGACAGGCAGACAATCATCAACTGATATTTTCGGGCATCCATACTGTGTGTGCTAGTAAAGTTTATTGTATGGACGGTGAAAAACAGGAAATGCTGCTTTGAATGATTTGCGAATAGGAATTATTTCACAAAATATGGGAATACTTTTCTTTTTTTATTTGGACAGTTTTTGGGTTTTGAGGGTGGCTTTTTATTAAGTTGTTGCTTTGAATACCGGTTGTATCTTTTGAATCTCCGATTCAAAACCGAACCAGTAACCGTGCCCTTCTTCGTCAGTAGGAAGGAAGCATAAACGTAGATTCTCACGGTATGAACCGTATATAACTTCCCAACTTTCGGGAGGGACTTGCCGTTTGGTTCTTACTCTTTCGGCAGGGGCTTTCTTTAACGACATTCCTGCTTCTATCCATGCGATGCTGACTTGCGTCAAGTAATCAGGGTATTGACTTTTACAAAAATCGTATAGAATCAATCCTCTTCTTTCTAAACTTAAAGGAGTGTCGATAACGTCTGTTTGCACCAAATGGTTGAGGAATTCATGTAAGAAAGAAGGATTCTCCAAAATGAGTGTCCGGGTAATGCTTTGCCAGGTAGGAGTATTGTAGAATCCGTCTAAAAGGCGGGACAGATAATGTGCTGTCTGTAACTCATCTACGGATATTTCACGGGTTTGCAGTACTTCGTACGGTGGAAGCGGTGAGTATTGGATGCCTAATTCTTCTGCTCTTCTTCGCATTTCAGTGCCGGGAAGTAGCTTCAGAGATTCCAGTTGGATTTCTCCTGCACCATATTCTGCCAAGGTGTGGACATCTTCGAATATCTCGGATAAGTGATAGAGTGGGAGTCCGGCTATCAGGTCGGCATGCGTCTCCATGTTTTTTAGAGAGCAGAGATATTTTAATCCTTCAAGGGCATCGGATAATTTTCCGATGCGTCGGCTTTGTTGCAGGACAGACTCTTTTAAACTTTGAATGCCGGCTTCCAGGTGCAATAAACCTTTAGGGAGAACGGATAATTCTTCTTTAAGTTCTTCGGAAAGGAGAGCAGGATGGATTTCAAGATGGAAACAGATGTCCGGATAGTTGCGGAACAGGTCGAGTAATTCTTTGGCACGCTTATTATTATAATTAAAGGTGCGGTCGAGCACACGTACATTTTTGATGCCATGTTGATGAATATCGTTCAGGCGTTCACGGATAGTTTCCAGAGGAATGGTGCGGACAGGCTTTTCACCGCCACTGACACAAAAAGCGCAGGTGTTGAAACATCCCCGGGTTGTTTCAAGTTGGACAAAGGGCTTGCTCCAATTGAAAAAACGGCTCTTTTCAGGAGATATGAGTTGTGAGAAATTCATGACGCGGGCGATGCCGTTGTCTTGATACTGGTTCGTTTCATCAATGTAGCAGAGTCCGGTTATGGATTTCCATGCTTGTTTTTGGTGATTCCACACTTTTAGCCATAAAGGGAATACTTCTTCGCCTTCTCCGCGGAACACTCCGCTTACAAATTTGTTCTTATATAAGAAAGCTGCGTTATCTCCTAAAAACTCGGGGCCGCCGAGTATGATACAGCAATGAGGTAATAATGCTTTTGCACGTGAAACGATGTGTAACAGTTGCTCGTGATTAAATAGCCAATTGGTGGCTGCAATGATATCCGGCTGGTGATGATAGATTTGATTGACAACGCTACCGGTATTTTCATTGATCGTGGCGGAGACTACACACCATTCAATAGTAGTATCGTCTGCTATTTGAGCATGGAGTGCAGGGAGTGCCAGTGAGGAGTGTGCATAGGAGCTATTTAAATCGAGCCAAAGAAGTTTCATGTAATTTTTTTAATATTA
>ERZ791872.963-NODE-963-length-21998-cov-8.189673_pt1 | contig 21998 bp, 18 predicted proteins | sample MGYA00510279_ERZ791872 | MGnify/ENA primary metagenome ERZ791872 (study PRJEB30046, sample SAMN00792103) | human gut metagenome | study: EMG produced TPA metagenomics assembly of the A metagenome-wide association study of gut microbiota in type 2... | reverse complement strand
AGTACATGTTCGAAAGTAACTCGTGCGGTGTATTGTCCGCTATTCATGAGCAAAGCCCCGACATTAACCGTGGTGTAGAACGTCAGGACCCTATGGAGCAGGGTGCAGGCGACCAAGGCATGATGTTCGGCTATGCTACTAACGAGACAGAAAACTACATGCCTCTTTCGCTCGACCTGGCACATCGCATCTTGCAAGTGCTGGCCGACATCCGTCGCGAAGGTAAAGAGATGACTTATCTCCGTCCGGACGCCAAGAGTCAGGTAACTATTGAATACGATGATAACGGTACGCCTGTCCGCATCGATACAATTGTAGTTTCTACCCAGCATGATGATTTCATCCAGCCTGCCGACGACAGCGAAGCTGCCCAGTTGAAAGCGGATGAAGAAATGCTTGCCACTATCCGTCAGGATGTCATCAATATCCTGATGCCACGTGTCATTGCTTCTATTCATGCAGAGAAAGTACTTGCATTGTTCAATGACCATATCACCTATCATGTTAATCCTACCGGAAAGTTCGTTATCGGCGGACCTCACGGAGATACCGGTCTGACGGGACGCAAGATTATCGTAGATACCTACGGTGGTAAAGGTGCTCACGGTGGTGGCGCTTTCTCCGGTAAGGACCCCAGTAAGGTAGACCGTAGTGCCGCTTATGCAGCCCGTCATATTGCCAAGAACCTGGTGGCAGCCGGTGTGGCTGACGAAATGCTGGTGCAGGTGTCTTATGCTATTGGTGTGGCTCGTCCCATCAATATCTATGTCAATACTTATGGCCGCGGCCATGTAAACATGAGCGATGGTGAGATTGCGAAGAAGATAGATGAACTTTTTGATCTTCGTCCGAAGGCTATTGAAGATCGCCTGAAGCTTCGTAATCCGATTTATCAGGAGACTGCCGCTTATGGCCATCTGGGTCGTGAGCCACAGATTGTTACCAAGCACTTCAAGTCTCGTTACGAAGGTAACAAGGATGTAGAGGTGGAACTCTTCACTTGGGAGAAACTGGATTACGTGGACAAGGTGAAAGCCGCTTTCGGTCTGTAATCTTTCTCTGGTTTTGTAATCAGCGTAGCTTTACAAGCTATTTATATAGAAGCCGTCCTGCTTCCTTTCGTGTGGCGAAAGGAGGGGACGGCTTTTTATTGTTCTCATTTTAGTATAGAGCTGTTTCTTGTAAATATGCTGTTTTGTTTGTTACTAACAAATAGTTTCATAGCTTATTGGCAAATGATTTCATTTGTTGTCAGCAAACGAATCTTTTCCTCTGGTTGTTTTTAAGGGGACAGAACGATTGTAGGGTGGGCTGGCAAATTGTTTTCTATTTATTGATGTTTTAATCAAATTGATGTTGTTTCTTTATTTTATGTGATTATAGGTATTTCTCAATTTTGCATTATAGAATATTCTATGAATAAATAAGGAATGTAAATTCGTTATTCTTGCATATTCTTACATGTTTCCGGGCTTCTTATGCAGAAAAGGGTTACTACTTATGGACCATAAGGTTACTACTTAAAGGTGATATCATTACTACTTACGGTCAAAAGGGTTACTACTTATGGGTAATGCACTTATTTGTATTGACTATTTCTCTTATAGTTGTGTTTTTAGGGTGGTGTTTTACTCTAAAAGAAGTGTAAGTATTTCGATATATTATTAATAATCTGTGGCTTGCTGAATTTCGTTTGTTTCTTTTTACCTCCATGGTCAGTTGTTCGGGAATAATGCATTCTCAGACAATTAGAAATGCAAAGTGTCAAAATGATAATGGGCCACTATTTATGTTTCAACAGTTTACTTTCTCATTGGCTTTTTCCATGATTTGTTACTATCTTTGTTGTATTGAAACGAGAAGTCTAAAATAGCATGAAAAAACTGTTACCTGCTTTCCTGTTCTTCATATCATTTACTATTCTGCTGGGGGCATGTAGAAGAGGTTCTCATGCAGTCAGTTCTATTCTGTTATTGGCTGATTCGTTGATGCAGTCGCATCCTGACAGTTCGCTGCAATTGCTAGAAGCTATACCTGCACCGCAGAAGATGGGGAAAACAGACAGGGCATGGTATGCCTTGCTGCTTACGCAGGCGAAGTATAAGAATTATGTGTCGCTGGAGAATGATTCTTTAATACAGGTAGCTGTGGATTATTTTGAAAAGAACAGCGATAGAGAACAATTGGCAAAATCTTATTTTTATAGCGGATGTGTGCATCGGGAGCAAGAAGACATATCTATTGCCATAAATCTATATTTGAAGTCATTGAGGACTATGCCTCAAGGAGGTGACTCGGTATTTTTGTCGATGGTATATGGGCATTTGGGAGATTGCTATGGAGAACAATATTTGAATTCTGCTGCGATAGATGCACATAAGAATGCTTATGCTCTTTGCGGTACCGCGCATATTGATCGGGCTTTGTATGCCTTGTTGAAGATAGGAGACAATTACCTGATAAAAGATGATTCTGATAGTGCTTTCATTTATTATCAGCAGGCGAAGCTTCTGGCTGATTCTTTGCAAACTTCTGCCTTTAAACCTCTTGTTTATAAAAATATAGCCGCTCTCTATAATGAGAGAGGAGAATATGAAGAGGCGAATAGTTATATCTCAGAAGCAATGAGAGACATAGAAGTGGAGGAAAGTCTTTATTCTATTTATTTCTTGAAGGGTGATATTATGAATCATTTGAATAAAAAAGATTCGGCTCTTTATTATTGGAATCTGGCTAAATATTCCTTTGATATTGAAACTAAAGCCTCTGCTTTTGATAGACTATTTGAATTAAACAAAGAGCAATCCCGCTGGCGAGAGGCTGCTTTGTGTGCCGATTCTTTCATCGTTTACTTTGATTCTATTCAAGCGAGTGCGTATCGAGCCGAAATTGGTGATTTGATGGACAATCATCAATTGGAAATCCATAAATACGCATTGTTGAAAGAGCATCAACTTGCAAAGAAAAAGATGATTTACTGTTTTTGGGGCTTATTTTTAGTATTGGCATTAATTTATATGTGGAGGGATAGATGTCGTAAGAATAAGTATATAGCTCTGCAAAAACAATTGAATGAGAATCGTGCGGAAATAATGATGCTGAGTGAAAGCTCTGCACCAATTGAAGAAAAAAGTGCAGAATTGCATGATCTGAAAGAAAAAAACTTGCAGATTTGTATTTCATTATTCGAAGCAACTGAGGGGTATAAGAAATTGAATGAGTTGAAAAATATGAAGCCTGGTAAACGCATTCTCAAAATTCAGGATTATAGGGAAAGGATTATTGGTGATATCCGGGAATCATTCTTAGATGTTATGAATAATTTGAGGGAGAATTGCCGTTCATTAACTAATGAAGATTTATTTTATTGCTTGCTGAGCCTGCTTCATTGTCCCAAAGATTTGCTTTTAGGTATAATGGATGCTTCTTCAGATGCTATAAAAGCAAGAAAACACCGGATTAAGGATAAAATGGATACTGTTCTTTTTGATAAGGTGTTTGGTTTTGATAATCAAAAACTTATGTGATTGACTCTATAGAGTGTTACTGTAAGTCTACATGAGTTTGTTACCTCTGTTACCTTTTTTTTCTTGATTTTCATAATAAAAATTTAGTTATTTGGAGCATCAACCAATTAATCTTATATATTATGAAAACAAAATTTTTATTCTTGTTATTGATAGGGATTTTATTATCAGTTCAGGTTGGGGCAGAATCTCAATCTATGAGGAAACGGATTATATTAAAAACTGCTACGAATACTTCTCAAGGCACTCCTCGTTCTGTAGATCCGGCTTCATGGATTATCGCTTGCTATGATGTTGGAGATAGTAAATTATTTATTGATATTCCTGTCCCATGTGGCACTTTAACTGTGAGCGTATCAGATTCTTTGACCGGTGAAATGGCTTACTATCAGTCGTACTTTGATGAAAGTTGTATAGTAGTAGACATGTCCGGTACGAAAGTGGGAGACTATGTGTTAGAGATTTCTATAGGAGAAACCTTGTTGTTGGGAGGATTCAGTATTGAATAAACACTACACATCATGAAGAATAACAAACGAATATTTAAACGGATAGCTGCTATATTCATGCTGTTCATGGTTTTATCTGTGTGGGCAGGTGCTAATGTGTGTGCTCAAAATAAAATCAAGTATACTTATGACGATGCCGGGAATCGACTGACACGCAAGAAAGAAATTGTGGTACAAACAAGAGGAGCTTTAAATAATGGAGAAGAGCCATCGGTATACGAAGAAGAACTTTCGGAAACGAAAGTTACTATTTATCCCAACCCGACAAAGGGAGTACTCAAAGTTGATATCTCAGGAGTTGAAAAGTTTGAGAACGCCCAAATATCTCTCTATGATCTTACCGGAAAGCTGTTGCAGCAGTGGGCGGGTATATCCCAGTCCAATACAATTGATTTATCCGAACGGACTCCGGGAATGTATATCATGCAGATAGTCTATAATGGTAATGCTAGTAGTTGGAAAATAATTAAAGAATAAGAACGATCTAAACAGAAAGGGATTCCAATGAAAACTAAATACTCATTAATGCTTTTTATCTTGTTATTTCCAGTGTTTGTTTATGCCCAACAAGGAAATACGATGTCTTCCCCACTGGAAGTGGGAGCTTTTGGTTCTGATTTTGAATATTCTGATACAAAAAATACGGAGAATTTTACGAATAACTATGGATCGTTTCATAATGATATCTTCTATAAGTTTATATTGACCACAAGAATGAGAGTCATAATAAGTCATTGTGGTTCATTGATTTTAGATACATCCATAAATTTATTGAATGCTTCGGGGAAATGGGTTACAAGTGCCAGTGGTTATGACGGCTCTTATGTTTGTGGTGAATCCGGTCAAAGTTATTTGTCTGTAGTATTGGAACCAGGTACATATTACGCAGTATCAGAAGTAGCGCAATATTCTACAGAAGAAGGCAATATAACTACCCGAATTTCCGGAATGTCATTATCTGCAGTAGGTAACACAATGAGTAATCCAATCCTTGTCGGTACTCATTCAAACAGCATATACTATTCTGATACGCAAGACACGAATCGTTTTACAGACCAATATAATGAAGAGGAAGACTTCAGGGGACAAGATGAAGTCTTTTATCAATTCACTATTAGCAAAAAAATGTATGTGATATTGAGCCATTGCAGTTCAGTCGTTTCATGTACTTATATGTATTTATTGGATTCTTCGGGAAATCTCATAGAATACAGTAGTGGCAACAATGGTAAGGGAGAATGTGGTTCTTCTCTTGATCTTGCTCTCATAGAAAAGAATTTAGAAGCGGGCACTTATTATGTCGTGTCGGAAGGATACGAAGAATCGGGTCCTATAACTACTAATATTATCGCCTATGCGCCGGGTGATTTTAACTATCCGGTGGTTCCTGGTGTGTATAATGAAGAAGACGTAGCTGTAGGAGGATTTGGAGGAACATTTAATGTCTCAGCCACCGGCGGAGCTACTTACTCTATTCCTATTAAGGTTCCGCAAGGTGCAGGAGGGCTGCAACCTTCGCTTGCTATTGTGTATAATAGCCAGGCGGGGAACGGCATAGCAGGCTGGGGATGTAATATATCAGGAATATCAGCCATAACACGAGGACCGAAGGATATCTATCATGATGGTATGGCGAAAGCGCTGACTTACTCTGCCGATGATGCTTATTATCTGGATGGAAAGCGTTTGATTTATTCCACCGGTACCGTCGGACAAGAGGGGGCTGTTTACTATCCGGAGTCTGACCCCTTCACCAAAGTAACTGTTCATGGAACCTATAATAATACAACAGCCAATACATGGTTTGAGGTTCAGACCTCTGATGGTTTGGTTTATTATTATGGAAATACCGCCGAAGCGAGGCAAAGTTATACGGTGGGTAGTTCACCGAGAATCTATGCCTGGTATGTGGATAGAGTGGAAGATACTTGGGGAAACTACATGACTTACACCTATAATGTTTGGGATTATGCTATATACCCTAAAAGTATCTCTTACGGGAAGAATAAGAACGGGATTACAGGTCATTATAACACAATCACTTTTGATTATGAATCTCGCCCCGATCCGCAACCTTTCATTATAGAAGGTGTAAAGGGGAAAATGGGCTACCGTTTAAAAACTATAACAGGTAAAGCATCTACTAGTATTTATCTTATTTATGAATTGACTTATAGTGCCACAAGCGATGGTTCCGGTACTCAGTTTTCACGCCTGGCAAACGTTAGGAAAAAAAATAGCTCAGGAGAAGCTCTCAAACCTGTCTATTTGCAATGGCTGCCCTTACCCTCTTTCCAGCAATCTGTTATTTCTCCCCAATTCAATATGCCGTCTGTCTTTCCTGTAGTGAATATGTCCGGGAATGCTATGTCTTTTGGAGATCAGCAGTTTACTTCCGGTGATTTTAATGGTGACGGACTGGCTGATTTGGTAGGAGTTTTTCGAGGTTAGGTTCGGGACGGATCGGGGGAATGGTTGAATAATACGTATGCTTATGTCTATTGGGCTTCGCGGGATGCTGATGGAAACATTAATTTCCTTCCCGGAAGACAATACGCTCTTGGATCGGAATTTCAAATGGAGGATTGGAAGGATTATAAAGCAGGTTCTTCTGTCATTGATTTTGATGGAGATGGTCTCAATGAATTTGTGATACCCCATGCAAGTATTAATGACTATTGGAAGCGAATAGGTTTTGCTATTTACGGGAATACAGTACAGGGAATTTTTGGATACAACTTGCAGCGTAGTAGTGAAATGCCGGTTTATGCTACCGGTGATTTTAATAATGATGGAAAAGGAGAGATTGTCTTTTTAGAAAAAGGGCATACCTCTAACAAATATCCGGGTGAAATTATAGGACATAACTCCGGGACTACCATTTATCGTACCACCATAAATCTTACCCTGTCTTCTAAGCCGAAGAAAGTTTTTGTTTCCGATCTTAATGGCAATGGTCTGCAAGATATGTTGCTGATATATAATGGTGGGTATACAATCTTTTGGAATCAAGGAGGCGGATTAACCGGAATTATCTTTTCAGACGCTAAAAAAACAATCGGAACTAATATTGGTAATGTCTGGATGATTCGTTCCGGAGATTTTAATGGTGATGGATTATTGGATCTTTTAATGAACGCTACCGGTGACAGTAAGTGGTATTTTGCCCTGAATAATGGCGATGGTACTTTCACAAAATCACAGGCATGTATATTGGACATCTATGATGAGGATTTTACGGAAAAAGATGATAATAAGTTCGATTGCTATGTTTATGATTTCGACTTTGACGGTAAGTCAGATGTGGTAATAACTAAAGCCATGCATAAAAAGAAGAGTGATATCCTTGGCTCTTGGGGCGAATTCAAAAAAACATATACTTATTGGATGCGTTCAACGGGGCGCTTGCTTAGCCAGGTAGCTTCCGCCACTTCTAATAAAAGTGAGGACGCTCTTACGTCCCTTCATGCGCTGGGCGATTTTAATGGCGACGGACAGGTTGAATTAATGAATTATGGCTATAACTGTTATAACTCTACCGACGCTAATGTTAACCCTACCTGGAATATTTATCAGAATAGTAGCTATAATGCCGGAACAGGTAAAGTAGCTAGTATTATTGGTGACTATGGTAGTAAAACTATAATTAATTACGCTTCGCTTGTCAATGGAGGTATTTATACTAAAGGTAGTGGAAGCGTTTATCCTATGCTGGATTGTATAATGCCTTTGCATGTTGTAAAGACTACTACCCTCAATAGCAATGGAGTAGCCGCTAATATGATAACCAATTACCAATATGGCGGGTTGAAGGTTCACCAACAGGGAAAAGGGTTACTGGGAATAAGCTTTATGAAAGCTGAGAATGCCCTGCTGGGTACGGTGAATGAATCGGGAGTCAGTTCATGGAATACGTCTTTTTATATCCCTTCCTCTACTTATAGTAAAACCACCATAGACAGTAAAACTGCTGAAAGCAATACCACAATGGTTATTGTAGATAAAGGCTCTAAAAAGTATTTTGCCTATCCTTCTGTTACTACGGAAGAAGACCTTGATGGTAATATCGTTACAACAACCCGACAGTTTAGTTCTTCTTATGGCTATATGACAGAGGAAAAGGCGGACTTTGGTGACAATATGTGTAAGACTGTGCAATATGGCAACTACATTTTAGCCGGCAAATCCTATAGACCCCGGTTGATAACGCGAACGCAGAGACACACGGATGATGCATCCACTTTTACACAGAAAACATCCATTGTGTATGACGAAGCTATAGGATATAAAAAGAAGGTTATCGAAAATTATGGTTCTTCCTTGCCATTGACTACCGAATATACATACGATACGTGGGGTAATGTGCTTAGTTCTACAAACAGTGGTACAGGCATAACCGCGCTTACTCAGTATTATACTTACGATTTCTCGAAGCGTTTTGTTGCCGGGACTCATACCTCGCCTTCATCGGCTATAAAGGATTATACTTATGATATATGGGGAAATGTGCTGACGGAAACAGATCTAAGCGATTCATCTAACAGGTTGATTACAAGACACTTTTATGACGGATGGGGGAACAGGGAAAAAACGATCCTGCCGGATGGAAGAAGAATGGAGTATGAAACCGGTTGGAAACGTGGTAGACCTACCCAGCGTTTCTTTACTTTGACACAGGGAACAGGGCAGCCTTGGGTGATAACATGGTATGATAATCAGGAACGGGAAGTGTTGATGGAAACCATCGGCGCCAAGGATGTAAGAATCAAGAAAACCATGACTTATGACGTTAAGGGACAGGTGATCCGTGAGCAGGTCCAGACTGGTAATCTTGTTACAACAGAAGACTATACCTACGACGGGCGAGGAAGAATCCTGACACAAACGAGCAGTACCGGACAAAGTGTGTCGTATACTTATGGTAACCGTAGTGTGTCGACTACTACAAATGGAAGGACTTATACCAAAACTTATGATGCTTGGGGTAACGTGAAGTCTGTCACTGATCCGGTGTCAAGTATAACCTATACTTATGCTTCACTGGGTAAGCCTAAAAAAATTACGACTGGGGGAGCTGACTTTACCATGACTTATTATGATACCGGTAATCAGAAGACATTGGTTGACCCTAATGCAGGTAGCATAACCTATACTTATGATGCTGCCGGACGTTTGAAAACTCAGGTTGATAGCAAGAATAAAACGACAACGAATACTTATGATCCTTTAGGACGTCTGAAAACTTCTGTTCTGGATGAGGTTACCACTACCTATTCCTATGGAACTTCGGGTAATGACTTGCTACGTCTAATAAAGGAGCAGACCGGTGATAGCTATATTGCTTATATGTATGATAAATATGGGCGGATTTCCACCGAAAAGCGTCAGGTGGATAATTCCGGATTGCTGGAGTTTACCTATGATTACAATGCGGTGGGCCAATTGAGCCGAATAACTTATCCGGGAGCTCTAGCTGTAAATCGTAGTTATGATGCTTATGGTAATTTGCAACAAGTACTGGCGGGTACACAGTCTATTTGGGAGCTGACGGGAGTTACAGGAACGGTTACTACTACCAAACTTGGCGGTACATTGATTTCTACCGAAACCCGCAATTCGCAAGGTTTACTTAGTAACCTGAAAACGATGAAAGGCACTACGTCACTGCACAATATGAACTATGTGTTTAATGGCGCTACAGGCAATCTTACTTCGCGTACGGGTATGATTGGGCAAACGGAAACCTTCACTTATGACAGCGCAGATCGTTTGACTGTTGTGAAGCAAGCTAGTTTTACAGTCATGAACATGGGTTATCATGCCAATGGCAATATCGCTTCCAAAACAGGTTTGGGCTCATACAGTTATGACAAACCACATGCGGTAAGTGCTGTTGACAATACCGGTGGTCTGATTTCCGAGAATAACCAGGCTATTGCGTATACTGCATTTGATAAAGTCTCCTCCATCAGTGAAGTGGTCGGTTCGAACAATTATTTGCTAAACATTACGTATGGACCTGACCGGCAGCGTTGGAAATCTACGTTGAAGACTAACAATGCCGTCACGCGTACGATAGTCTATGCAGGCGATTATGAGATGGTCACTGAAGGCGGTGTGACGAAGCAATTGTATTATCTTGGCGGTAATAACGGATTGGCAGCTGTTTATGTAAAACAATCCGGCCAGTCGGACAAGATTTATTATGCGCATAAAGACCATTTGGGTAGTATTGTAAAGTTGACTGATAATGCGGGTACTGAGGTTTTCAAGGCTTCGTATGATGTTTGGGGCAGACGTACGGTAGCTAATAATACCTTCAAGTTCCACCGTGGCTATACGGGACATGAACATCTGGACGAGTTTAAGCTGATAGACATGAACGGTCGTATGTACGATCCGTTACTGGCTCGTTTCTTGAGTCCTGATCCGTTTGTTCAGATGCCTGATTTCTCACAAAATTTCAATCGATATACTTATTGCTTAAATAATCCGTTAATATATACGGATCCGAGTGGGGAATGGAACTGGTTAGTTGGAGGATTAGGCTTTGTTTTTGGCTATGTAAGTCATGGACTTACCAGTGGTAATTGGGGATGGGAAGCACTTGGTAATGGTGTGCTTACAGGTGCAATGTGGGGTGTTGGATATACGAGTGGGGTTAAAGAGGCTGGAACTTCTCCCTTGCTTTATTCCGCATATTCAGCTGGAAGTAGTACAATTAATTCATTTATGCCCTCTATGAACGTACCTATAGGAAATAATTTTGGTTTATCGGTATCGCCGGGAATAGGATTTGGCACTACAGGTTTTACGGCGGGCATTAATGCCGGTATAGGCTATTCCGATGGAGACTTTAGCATTGGTGCTGGTGTTGGAGTGGGCGATAATCATTGGGGATGGAATGCTTCTGCAACCTATAATGGCGTTGGAGTCGGATATGGTTTGACTTATTATGGCAAGACTCAAGGTCCGGACGGAAAATCGAATGCACAAAGAGTCGCTAATATAACAGCATATTGGAAAGGTGGTTCTTTTGCGTTGCAAAATGACATGATATCTTTAGGAGGAGATGGAGATAGATGGAGGACGAATGCGTTTGAACTGAGTGTTGGAGATTTTTCATTTGGGTCTTATATCTATACAAATGATGGAAAGACAGATAGCGAAAAACAACAAGATGAAAATGCACGCAGTCCAATATGGGGTAAAAATAGAAATAAAGGCTATAGTACTTGGAAAAATGGACAAGTATTTTCTGCTCCTGTATGGATTGGATATAGAAGAGGAAATCAAATTATGCGCATTGGATATAGCCATAAAGTGTTCCAAGACTTGCAGCAGAATGGAATTCACGGACGAACTGGTTTTGGGAACCAGAATTTTTACCTGAATTATGATAACTTTAAGACGGGTGGTTATTTCTACTCGGGCTATTATAATCCTTTGAGTTTATGGGGAAAATAAAAATGTATTCAATATGAAAAAAGTAATATTTATTTTATGTGCATTGTGTGCTCTGTCATCCTGCAGAGGGATTCCTAATGATGTTAAAAAAGCATTTACTTACTGTTATGCAGATGTGTATACAGGGATTGATACCCTTATTAATACCGACGGTTATTATAATCGGCGTACATTCTTCTATAAGAATGGACTGGTTGTTGAAGGGTATTATCCTGAACGTGACCATCTTGAGTTGCAAAAGCTGAAAGAATTTTCAGAAGAACGTTTTACTTCCATGTATTTCATAGGAATTTATAGAATCTATGGAGACACATTAAAGATACAGTATATACGAGAAACTCAATCTCTTAATGATGCTGGAAGCGGAATGGAAAAATGGTATAAAATCATCGATAAAAATACGATGCTGTGTATAAATGATTTCAATAACACAACTATTGAAAGAGAAAGAGAACTTTCCAAAAGTTACCCTTCTGACATCGGCGATACTCTTCGGTTTGTTCCTGTTAGTGTGAAAATTCCTCAACCGAACGATAACTTGCTTAAAAGAAAATGGTTCTGGTGCAATGAGCAAGATTGGGAAAATTATATGAAACATCTTAAACAAGCGAAGCAGCAGTTTAAGAAGAAATAGATTATGAAATTCCTATTCAGCCGGATGATAGATCCGTCTGGATAGAGTATTAGGGTTTATTTTATTATTTGTATTTTAAGCAATCCAATAATTCTGATATGAATATGAAAAAGCACGTTTTATTAGTTCTACTTTTGGGTCTAACAACCTCTTTCTGTTATTCACAAGTAAAAGTCAGTGTACAAGGTGGTGCCGGTTTCAGTGGCATCACAAAGGATAAAAATTATAAGGCTGACTTCGGATACCGTTTCGGGGTTGGGGTGGAGTTCCCTTTAGCTCGTGCTTGGTCATTACAGACAGGTCTCCAACTCTTGAACAGGAAAAGTTCCATTGATGAAGATGTATTAGAAACTCGCCAATACGAAGGAGAGACAGTTTTGCTCTATGAGACGAAAAAGTCTAAAATGAGCGCCGTCTATCTTCAGCTTCCAGTGAAAATAGCGACATATCTACCCTTGAATACGGATTGTGGTTTACAAATAAGTGCAGGACCGTACATCGCTTATGGTATTGGAGGAAATATTGACGGTGAAATGAAACGAGATCCTCATTGGAGTGGTGATAGCTTTGTTCCGGAAGAAATTAGGAACTTAGCTGTTCATCGAGGTTTTCATTTAGAAACTTTTAATAGAGATAGTGGTTTGAAGCGATTGGACATCGGATTGAGTGTCGGAGTAGATTTCAAGTACAAATCTTTTTTTGTCGGTGGCGCAGTGGAGTACGGTCTTCTTCCCGTCAGTAAGGAATTTCTTAAAAATATGTTCGAGGATGTTTTCGGTGAAAACAAAATAACGAGGTCTCCCCATAATTTCGGGATGGAACTTCATGTAGGTTACTGCTTTAACTTGTGGAAATAAACTGTACTCCATTCAGCCCAATATATTATTGGGGATCATTTCGGAGAACCTCGAATTAAAATTTTTATACTTAAATACAAGTTTTATGATACGGAATAAATACATCTTATGTTTTATGTTTCTGTTATTTGCAGCCACTTCGTTTGCTCAGAGCAGATATGCTCTTTCATTTTCCGATTACATGGATGGAAAGTTTACTGCATTGGAGAATCTCACTATTGAATCCAGGTCTAAAAGTAAGAGATTTTGGAATGGAGGTGCTGATTTTAAACCAGAGACAGGTAATAAGGAGACGGATAAGTTATTAAAGAAAGATGTAAAGTATATCATACATCAGGATACCTTGTATGTAAACTGCCGCCAGTTAAGGTATCAGGGATGTAAGTTTGGCAGCTGGTATGCGCCTGGTTTTCGTTTTGGTACCGGTAGGATTTGTTTCATCAGCACTAAGATTGGCAAGGAACAGACGAGTGAAGCTGTCACTGCCGGCATACTCTTTGGTGCTATAGGTGGGGCGATCGTAGCATCTAAGCAACTGAAAAATAAGGCTTGTTATCTGATAGAGTCTGACGATAAAGAAGTGAAACTTATTACCAAAAACAATATGAGGACTATTTTGCTGAATTATCCAGAGTATTCGCAAGAGTATAACGCTCTCCCGGAGAAAGAGAAAGAATCGGCTGCTGTAATCATAGAATTTCTTGTGAAGACCAATTTACTAATGAGATATTAAAAAACTGTTAGATGAAGATTATGAAATATATATTGTTGACGTTTGCCTTGTTTTACTTGAATGTAAGTATTTGGGGACAAGAGAAGAGCATTGGTATTACGCTTGAAGATGTGGCCGGAATGAAGGAAAAGGAAAAAGAACAGGAGAAAGCTATGCGAACTCCGAGAAATACGTTCATTGTCAATTTGGGTTATGGTTGGATAACGAGCAGGGTAGAAATGCGTTCGGGCACTTACAAGTGGAAAGGAGGTCCGGAGTATAAAGTGGCGTACAACTGGGTTGGTAAAAAGGGTTATGGATTCGGACTGGAGTGTGCAGCTTTCAGCACTGATTTTCCTGAAGAAACTGTGACATTGGGATATGTGGCTCCTTCCTTAGTTTATTGTCAGAAGATTGATGAGAAATGGATAATCAGAGGAACTGTGAGTTTTGGGTATGCCTGGAATGGTGCAGGCAGAGACCGATTCTCGGGGATAGCAGCCGAACTAAGTTGGGGAGTAGAGTATATGTTGAATAGAGTGATAGGGCTGGGACTGGGTGTGGAATGGTGGCGAGCTTCTCTCACTCGTCCTGATGACTTCAGTTCTGCGGTAATTGTGATTGATAGTGAACGTCATGGAGTAAATCGTTTGGGAATTCAAGGTGGACTGAGATGCTACTTTTAAATCGTTTTCTATAATCGGTGGTTATGGATTCTTAACATAAAGCTCTAAAGCAGCCAAAGGAGAATAAGAGAGGTTGGAACGTAAACAGTTGGGAATGAGCAGATTTGCACAAAGTTGCCAAATCGCCATAAAGCAAGCGAGTGAGGAATATTGAAGTAGTTCAGTTACTAAATCGTGAGCCACAGTTACCTATGCAAAGCAGGTAACAATGCGGAAAGGCGACTTTGTGCATCAACGGATTTTATTGCGCTGATTCTCAATGTTTTGCGTATCAAGGAACGCTTACAAAATGATTATATTTGCACACTCAAAATGTAAGCGTTATGAAAATCGAAAAATTCAAGGTGTTGCTCTACCTAAAAAAGAGCGGATTGGACAAGAACGGAAAAGCTCCCATCATGGGACGCATCACGGTGAACAGGACTATGGCGCAGTTCTCCTGCAAGTTGTCTTGCACTCCATCGCTTTGGAATCCTCGTGCCAGCCGATTGGAGGGCAAGAGCAAGGAAGCCGTGGAGACCAACAAGGACATCGAGCAGTTGTTGCTTTCCATCCAAAAGGCTTTCGATGTGCTTGTGGAAAAGAGAACGGACTTCGAGGCTAAGGATGTCAAGGAGGCTTTGCAGGGCAGCGTCAAGACACAGACCACCCTTCTCTCCTTCGTGGACGAGCATATCAGTGAACTCAGCACCCATGAGGGCATCGATATGTCGAAGAGCAGTGTCTGGACTTACAGAAAGATTCGCAAGAATCTCGCTGAGTTCATCGGGGAGAAGTATAGGTTGACTGATTTGGCTTTCGGACAGCTGACCGAGCCTTTCATCAGTGACTTTCACCATTACCTGCTTGACGAGAAAGGCTTTTCATCAGGAACCATCACCATCTATGTGTCGCTCTTCAAGAAGATGTGCCGCATCGCCTTTGAGCGAGGCTTGTGCAAGAACCTGCTGTTCGCCCATTATCGGGTTGGCACTCCAAGGGTTACGACACCCAAGGCTCTCAGCATGTCTGATTTCATAAAAATCCGTGATGTGGAACTGCCTGAAGACAAGCCGAGACTATCCGTTAGCCGTGACATGTTTCTTTTCGCCTGCTATGCAGGAACAGCCTTCATAGACACCGTTTCCATCACGAAAGCCAATGTCAAGGTGTTGGAGGATGGTGACAAATGGCTCGTCTATAACCGCAAGAAGACCGGAACACTTGCCAGGGTGAAACTCCTGCCCGAGGCGTTGGAGCTGATGGCGAAATACGAGGACGGGGCAAGAGATACCCTTTTCCCATTGCTGAGCACGAATCGTGTTCGTATCGATCTCATCACCATCTGCAAGTTGGCGGAAACGAGCAAGACCTATTCCTACCATTCGGGACGACACTCGTTCGCCAGCCTCATTACGCTGGAGGCTGGTGTGCCGATGGAGACCATCTGCAGGATGCTCGGTCACAAGGATGTGAAGATGACGCAGCGGTATGCGAGAGTAACCCAAAAGAAGCTGTTTGAGGACATGGACAAGTTCATCGCTGCAACCGAGAAGGACTTCGTTCTCGCATTATGAACAAGGCTTTCAACTTTTCTTTTTACAGTTCAACTACATTATTATATTATAAGGACAACAACTATGAGCAGAAGTACATTTTCAATTTTGCCTTACATCAACAGACAGAAGGTGAAGGCAGACGGAACAGCCAACATACTTTGCCGCATCACCGTTGACGGCAAAAGCGCAGCCATTTCCACAGGCATATCCTGTACCCCACAGGAGTGGAACGCCAAGAAGGGAGAGGTACGGAACGCAAGGGACAACGGACGATTGGCAAGTTTCCTTGCTGGGGTCAAGGATAAATACAACTCACTTCTTACCGCCAATGGCATCATCACCGTGGAAATGCTGAAGGCTGTGTTGAAGGACAAGGACACGACAGGAAGGTTCTTGCTGAACTTTGGTGATACCATCGTGGAATGGTATCGAACCTCAAAAGCCAGACAAACCTTTCTGCACAAGCGGACATGGCAGAAGAACCTGAGAGCCTTTGTCCATTCGTTGGATAAGGACGACATCGCCTTTGAGGACATAGACGAGAATTTCGGGGAGGAATACAAGCTATTCCTGAAACGAGACCAGGGACGTATCGACAGCTACGTGAACCATTGCCTTCTCTGGCTGAACATGTTGATGTACAAGGCAGTGGACAGGAGCATTATCCGCTTCAATCCCATAGCCAAGGTAGGGTATGAGAAGAAGGCAGCCCCGAAGATGACCCATATCAGCATGGCAGACTTCATCAGGATGCTCTCTACCCCGATGGCTGACGAGCGAACGGAGCTTGCACGCAGATGTTTCATTTTTGCCTCGCTCACCTCCTTATCCTATATAGATGTTAAGAAACTGTACCCTCACCATATCAGTGAGAACTCCGGGGGTAGGAAGTTCATCCGCAAGGAAAGAGAGAAGACAGGCGTGGAGTTCTTCGTGCCACTCCATCCGATAGCCGAGAAGATTCTTTCGCTCTACAATACCACGGACGACAGCAAGCCTGTTTTTCCACTGGGTGAGAAGAAAGACATCTATCTTGATGTGCATACCCTTGGAATGGTGCTTGGCATAAGCAATAAGTTGGGATTCCACGCCAGCCGCCATACATTCGGAGTCTTGATGCTCAACGAGGACATTCCCATCGGCAGCATAGCCAAGATGATGGGACACGCAGACATTACAAGCACACAGGTCTATGCGCAGGTGACGGAGCAGAAGATTTCAAATGACATGGATAAGCTTATTGCCAAGCGAGAAAGGAACAGATTATCGAACGAAAAAACTATTGGAAAATGAACAGAGGAGTTATAACAATCAGCGAGAGCGGAACGGTATCCATGCCGACCGATACTGTATGGATGACCATGCAGGAGATTGCCGACATGTATAATGTATTCGGCTGCTATGTGCGCAAGGCTGTCAAGGCTGTATTCAAGGATGGCATTCTGAAAGAGCAGGGTGTACGCCGTCATGTCAGGAAGAACGACCGCATCAGCTATGATGTGTATAGCCTTGAACTCGTCATTGCGGTAGCCTTCCGTATTGACAGCATTGAGAGCAGAGTCTTTCGGGAGTTCATCATGCAGTCCGTCATCGGCAGACAGACAAGCCGCACTAAACTGGTCTGTATCTTTACAGAGAATGCAATGGCATAGACCTGCCATAAAGCAACGTTCCTTGGAGGCTTTGCGCCTCCAGCCACTTGGGCGAACCACCGCAGTGTGTTTTAGCATGGTATTAGATTTATACAGGTAACACAAATGATACCCGGCAAACACGACCAACTCGGTATAGCCAATAAAACGAGGCGACAACCTATAACAGCCACGCTCGGTAAGTTATACGTTGTCGCCTTGTTCATTTCACCCCACTCATCAAGGACATGTATTTCTCCTACAAACCCTTCATTCTGTACGCCTCACGATAGTTAGCCATCAGAATCTTCTGAATGTCGGACTCGCGGTAGAGTATCTTTCCGCCAAGCTGGATATACGGGATGACACCGTTGTTTCGGTAGTCCTGCAGGGTTCTTCGGCTCAGTTGCAGCCTGGCACAAAGCTCCTTGTCCGTCATGAAGCGCTCACCGCCAAGCATGGGGCGGTAGTTCATCACGGCACGTTCAAAATTGTCAACCATTCGGTTGAGGTGGTTCACGATGTGGTTCATCCACTCGCTGTTTCTTGTCATTACTTCATTGCTCATAGTTGTCTCGTTTTATTGTTGATACTTACGTTACTCGGTTTACTTGCTGCATTGGATAAAGTGGCTGTTGCATATTGACAGCCTAACCTGTGCGCTTGCGAAAGCGCATGTCCTTTTTCCTGTCCTCCACTACTGCTACGATAGCCATCACGTCCTCCGGCTTGTAGTAGGTCTTGTGGCTGATTTGCGTATAAGCCAAAGTTCCGTTGTCCCGAAGCGTCTGCACTGTCCGTGGGCAGATGTTGAGCGTCTGACACACGTCCTGCGTGTCGAGCCACTTGTTCATGGTCTTGTCCTCACTGCGCTCACGGATTCTGTCCATGCGCTTCACGAAGTTCTCCAACTGGGCATCAAGATAGTTGAATGCCTCTTCCTCGAATACGATGAATCCCATACTTTTCTTTTTTCTAAGTTAATACTATGTTGTATGTCGCAAAGCTCCACGCATATGCTGTGCTCCACGTTTGTGAGTGCAAAGATAAGGCACGGCAATCTAAAAACAAGCGTTTTCAATTTCTGTGGCAGTATGTTGCCGGGGTTTGCCGACTTCAACGCCAAAAGCAACAAGAAAAACTTGCACGACTGCAACGAATACATGAACAATGATGAGTTGAGAAATACGTTGAAGTTCTCACAACTATCTCGGTATGCAAATAAGCAAGCCACAACTAAATTGCCACGTTACACCCAATCAGTTCCATGGCTGCACTCAGTACACTTACTTTGCACCCGACAATCGGTCAATGGTGCAAACCGTGACCACTATACTAACAAATAAAACAGCATAAGCTATGGCAAGAACAAAAGAAACGAAAATGTTTCCTGAACAGCAGGAGAAAATGACACAGGAGGTGATGGCTTCGCTTCACCCATCCACTTATGGTAAAGACTATGCCCAAAAACATAGCTCTTTCTTTGAAGAGGTGGAGAACTCCGATTTAGAAGTTGTGACAGAGAATGTGGCTGCAACAACCTCCAACATGGAGGACGAGCTTACGAACGAGGTTCAATCGCCACCGAATCCGCAGAAGCGCATCAGTGGCAAGCAGCGCAAGGCGACATTAGAGGAGTATCAGCAGACCTTCCTCCAAGTTCCAAGGATTGACGACCGCAAGCCAGTCTTCGTCAGTTCCGATGTACGAGACCGTCTTGATCGTGTCGTCCGCATCCTCGGAGGGAGGCGCATGAGCGTATCGGGCATCATCGAGAACATCGTGCGCCACCACCTAAGCCTTTATGAAGAGGACTTCGAGGCTTGGCGCAAATTGTGAGAATTAAGGTCTGCGACCTTGGGCGTGGATAGCTGAAAGGCTGTAGTTCCAACTAACGTGTTCTGAGAGGGAGCGAGGTTATGTTTTGGGAACCCCAAAACGCCTCGCTCCACCATGAGGGCGGAGAAATTTTGCTCCCGATGGTCGCAGAAAGTGAGTGTACCAACTGTAAACAGTGTATAGAATGACAAGCATACATGAACAGGACAAGAAAAAGGGCGGAAGACCGCCCACAGGCAGGGTTCGCAAGCTGTCGAAGTCTGTCACAGTGAAGTTCTCGAAGCCAAGCTATGAGGCTTTGAGACTGAGGGCGAGAAAAGCCAACCGCAAGTTGGCGGAGTATATCCGTGAGTCAGCCTTGAATGGTGAGGTGGTGAGCGGACACAACACAGAGACGGTTGCCATTGCCAAGAACCTCATCGGTATGGCAAACAACCTCAACCAACTTACCAAGCTGTCGCATCAGAGAGGTTTCCATGAAACCCATGTGTATGTGGTGGACTTGTTGAGAAGATTGAAAGCAATCCTTGGCGAGTATCGCCAAGCAAGTCCAAAACCGAAGCCAAGCAGTATGGGCAGAAAGGAGGATACCACATGATAGGCAAGCTAAAGAAGGGCAGCTCATTTGGTGGTTGCATCCGCTATGTTACAGGCAAGGACGAGGCGAAAATCATCGCCTCGGATGTTGTGTTACTCGGCACGAATGCCGAGATAACGCAAAGTTTCGAGCTACAGAGGCAGCTAAATCCAAGGATTAAGAAGCCTGTGGGACACATTGCATTGAGCTTCAAACCCGAGGACAAGCCACGTTTGACGGATGAATTCATGGCTAAGATAGCCCTTGAATACATGCAGATGATGGGGATAAAAGATACTCAATTCATCATCGTAAGGCATCACAATACGCACAATCCACATTGCCATATTGTGTACAACCGCATCAATAATGAGGGCAAGCTCATATCAGACAGGAATGATTACAGGCGTAATGAGCAAGTGACCAAGGCTCTAAAATCCAAGTATGAACTGACCTACGGAACGGACAAGAGCAAAACTAACACTCGCAAATTACGCAATGCCGAGCGAGCGAAATATGAGATTCACAATGCCGTCAAGGATGCATTGGAAGTCGCAGATAGTTGGCAGAAGTTCAAGAATGAACTTGCAAAACGAGGTGTTCGCTTGGAGCTTGTCTATAAGGACAAGGAGAGAACCAAGGTACAAGGTATCCGATTCTGTAAGGACGGATACAGCTTCAAGGGTACGCAGATTAGCCGAGGCTATAGCTTTGGCAAGCTGAATGCAAGGTTTGAGGGAATGGAGAACCATGTATCACCAAAATCCAACTCTACTCTGCAATACGAGCAAGGCTATCACAAGAGCAACCATGAGCCATCCATGTCGGATAGCAGCCAAGACCCTTGGGACGGTATTTCTTCCATAGGACTTTTTGCTCCTGCCAATGCACAGACCTTTGAGCAATTCCCAGAGGATGAATCATCCAAGAAAAAAAAGAAGAAACGCAGAAGAGGCTTTAGCCTTTGATGCAAGTCATAAACTTAAAATTAGAATCGAACATGAAAGAAGAAATGTTAGAAGCCATCTACGGCACAGTTGAGAGATTGGAGCAAAAAGTCGATGAACTTTCTGCCTCACCAAAGAATACAGAGGCGGAAAGCACTCCGGTCTCTGTAAGTGTTGATACAAGCAAACTTGAAAAAGCTATTCTTGCTATGGCTGTAAAAGAAGGGGAAGCTATTGACAAATTGGTAAGATTAAGAGAGGCTATCTGTATCTTTACCGACCTTACCAAGAAAGAAGCAAGCAAAGATGAACAGCGAAGCAAACTCTTGTTTGATACCATTAATCAGGTGAAACAAGAGCAGAATGTCACATCAAAATTTGTACAGGACAAACTTAACGCAATGGACAACACACCTCAAAAGAAAGTCGTAACCCATCGCTTCGAGCCTACTTCAAAGTATGTTCTTCTTTTCATTGGAGGCTTGGCTCTGTCTTTGGTTATCTCAATTTGGGGCAACCTCACCTAATGGCAAGAGTACCAAGATTGGGAAGAGGCGGACTTGAAGTATAGGGCATTGAAGATGGTGCTTCCATCTGACGACCCGAATATTCACTACATCGAAAAGCATTTTTCTGTTTGCCGAGATGAGAAAGTTATAGATGATGTAAGAAATCGTGTTGCAGCCTACGAGGATTCTATTCGCCATCATCATGAAATGGTTGAAATGGCTACTTATAAAGATAGTATAGCCAATAAGCTTTTGCAAGAATCAAATCGCATAAAACGTGCTATGAAAAGCTCAAAATAAAGTTTCTGGAAACTAACTAAACTAAATGAGAGGGAAATAAACTTAATACATTCCCCTCTCATTTATTTAGTGTAATTTTGGAATATAATCTTTATCCCTTTATAATAAGGACATTGGGAGGATTGTCCGATTTTGAGGTAACGAATTGCCAACCGTTCTTGTTGCTGCATTCTGCTTTGATATGCTTTCTTGGCATCTCGTCTATGCTACAAAACGTTCTGAAATTTGCTGTGCTTTCACTAACGAGTGCGATTGTAACTGAATC
>ERZ791872.944-NODE-944-length-22453-cov-3.162961_pt1 | contig 22453 bp, 22 predicted proteins | sample MGYA00510279_ERZ791872 | MGnify/ENA primary metagenome ERZ791872 (study PRJEB30046, sample SAMN00792103) | human gut metagenome | study: EMG produced TPA metagenomics assembly of the A metagenome-wide association study of gut microbiota in type 2... | reverse complement strand
TCGGGAGGATCGGGTGGCACCGGCTTGTACCGGACCACCCGTTTTTTAATCATGTTAAAGAAACAGTTTTCCAATCATTAAAACCATTCTCATTCATAGTTCTTAATTTAACAACTGTATCTTTTGATACATTAGATACAATCTGCAATCCATACCCACCATTTGCAAACACAACGAGCATTCCCCAACCTGTTGGCGTATTTTCTCCATTGGCATTGATAAGCTGATATATGCCATTTTTGGTAACTGAATTTAAATCTGTATCATCATTTATAACTTCTCTCACCATGAATGGAAACAGCTTCAAATTAGTGAACAGTCCTCCCAGGACTTTCGCGGCAGCCGAAGAAGATGTTAAAGTTGGGTTCTTGGAACCGTCCAAAGTACGGAGCCAAGAGAAGGTGTCGGACTGGGGCAACTGGTCCTCAAACTCATCTGTTCCGGCTGCCGCAGCGGCAGCAAATGTTGATATTTCTGATGCAGCGGAAACAATCCGTGCGGAAACTAATTCTGTCATCTCATCGACGGTCACCTGTCGTTCGTTGCCGTTTTTATCCACAGCTTTAAAGCCAACTATATTATTCAAGTCCATAATGCAAATTTTAAAATTAAAACAAATACTTCACCCATGCAAAATAATTACTGTTCTCAATATAATTCGGATCATCCTCGTTGGAATATGCCTCCCTCTCAAACGATACCGTCTTATACGCCCTGCCGGCATCCTTCAACCGTACCGCCCTGACCAGCCACTCCACACCATACCAGAGATAGAATGCCAGCCCGGCCAGTACCAGCCACCAGGCGGAAAGGTCAAAACACAACAGCAAGATCCAGATAACTGTACCGGTGGCAACTGCCATCTCAACCCATTGACGGGCGTGGGTACACTCATGGTTTCTCACTTTCTGAGTGATTTTCTCTTCCGGTCGCTTGCTTAAAACAAACGGACCGATTGTTATCGTATGGCAAGAACTGAACGCAAGCAGCACCTTTGCCAGAAGGTTGTTACAATATACCTTTTTCATGTTGTTCCTCCTTTTTATCTAAATAATCATTCAAAGAATCAGCCAGCAGACCGGGCAGCATGGAGGTGGAGCGTCTTATGATATCCACCTCTTCTTCGTCAATCTCGACACCTTCAGCAGTAGATTTGAATATCTTCTCAGCAAGGAGATGCGCCTTCAAACCCGCTACGTTCTTGTATATCCAGTCACCGTAGGCCTCAGTGATGTTGTTGGCTATCAGTTTTTCTTTCTTAATCCCGTCGTAAATAGGAAATTGTGCAAAATTTATTCTCATACTTTAATATTTTAAATGTTATAAATCCACCCAGGTACTTCCTCCATTCATTGACTTGCGAATTCCGTTTCGCCCGACTGAAAAAATATAACTTCCACATCTTACATACAGAGTATCATCCGCTGTTGAAACATCTCCGGTTGATGATACAGTTATACTTCCACTTCTAATTACTGTATCCAAAATACCTTGGTATAAATGTCCGTCTATTGACTGGAACCGTTCGTATTTCATTTCAAATTTGTCGTATTGCAGCAACAAATTATCAACATTTACAGCCGACATATTAGTGCTGCCGATAAAATTATTACCGATATTGAATCCGCCAATTGTCCCCTTTGTCGCTATGATAGTCCCGGTGATATTCGCTTTCTGACAAAGAATCTCTCCGGTCTTTGTGTCCATCCTCAGATTAGGCTGGCCGTTAGTGCTGTCCTGTGACTGCATGATACCGTAAGGTGCCCCGTCCAATGTGTATCCGTTCAACTTGAACATAAATCCGGCTATGTTCGCCTTATCAGCAAGGAATATGTCGGTTACCAGACTTTTGTATTTCTGCATGGCTTCCCAGTTGGAATCTCCGTTAGCGGATGTAGGAGCCGCTGATACAGAACTTCCATAGTTGCGCACAAGAAAATTGTAATAAACTTCACCTATTTTGTGAATGATCTTGTCACGCTGTTTTGCATTCCATACGTATGTCTGTCCGGAAGCCCATACACCTCTGTCATAAGGGAACGCACCCGTAGCTCCTGTTGCTCCTATGGAACCATCATTTGCAACACCCACACCCTTCTCGGCCACATAATTGTCATTCCAAGCAGCAGCATCGGAAGCTGATTTATAAGCCCGGACGGCAAACTGGGTGTATCCGGCTGTCGCAGGTACGGATATCTGGCTGTTCAGTGTCGCACCTACATGAGCCAGCCAGCTTCCGTTGTATTTGCGGGCTGCCAAATAAAGCGTGCTGCACGTGCTTACATTGCCTGCCACATTCTGTTTGCAAGTGACAAGGAATCCAGACGGGGATGGCGTGCCCGTACTGGTGAAGTTGATCACGCTGACAGGACTGTCCAGCCAGTAGGACGCCGACGGTCCGACGGGAGCAACCATCTCCTGCCAGTCCGCATGTACCGTCCGGTTCGCAGATCTGCCGGCGAGGATGTATCCGCCGTCTCTTTTCCTGCGGAGTCTGCCGTTTCTGAACTTGGCGATTTTAATAGGAGGGTTGGAGGTTTCAACCTTGCTTAAGTAAGATCCTCCGGCAAACGATACTGTACTGTTCTTGGTATACGGAGTATTGGCGGATTCCCAATGACCGGCTGCTGTGATGCTCTCACCATCCTTTCCGTCACTGCCGTCCACAACCATCGGGACAGTTTCAACATCAACCGCCTGACCGTTCACGTAGAACACGAACTTCAAGCTACTGGTAAAATTACCGGAAGCCACCCCGACACCATCACCGATGGGAACCTCGGCCGCACCGTCACGACTGTACTTCAACTCCCCGTCCGTTGTGGCCGTAGTGACCGCACCGACTGTCTTCATACGCCGACAGGATACCGAAGCTACACTGTAACCGCCGTTCTTGTTCTTGCTGACCATCGTGGCCGAAGTGACAAGGCTATAAATTACCGCATCGGAACCGTCCGCCCCGCCACGGACACCGGTTATCTTGAAAGTCAGTTCACGGGTATAGAGCTGCCCGTTCTTCATTGCAGCCAGTGTGATGGTGACCGTATTCTGTTCCGGAACCGACTTTCCGGCAGCGACGGATATCGCCACCGCTCCGGTGGCCTTGCTTGTGCTTGCCGTGAAACCGGCAGGCGTGCTGACTGTCAAAGATTCAAGGGTGAGTTTCTCGGTACCGTACCACATGGACACATGGGTAGTCCATGACTGTGCGGAAGTAGTAACGCCGGTACTGGTAAGAGCGACGCTCACCATCTCATTGTCAAGGTCGGCCATGACATTCGACTCCCCGTCCTTACTCCAACGGTGCACAGGGGCCGGAGTGCTCCATTCACTCCATACTCCATCACGCTTCACACGTTTGCACGCCCATTCCACCTGATGGTCGGCATCCACGCCAAGAAAATCATCTGTCCAGCCTTCCGGTATATAATCATCCTGCTGCTTCGAATCCGGCTTGTCAGGGGTAAGGCCGATGATGTTGGTACGGGTGTAGATCCACTCGTAACCTTTGCCGTCCTTACCGTCAGTTCCGTCTTTGACCATGACCATCCACAAACCATTCCGGTATATGTAAGTACAATGGTCAGCCGTATTTCGGTAGCTGTCACCCTCCTTGGGATTGGACGGATGGGATGCGAACTCACCAAGGAAGGTGATGCTTTCGCCTTTCAGCTCACGCCCGTCCAGCAGCATCTCCCAGTCTTCATGCACGGTCCAGTCGGCTGACTTCCCGGCAAGGATATAACCGCCATTCTTTTTCTTTCGATAATTGCCATTCTTGAACCTTGCGATCCTGATGGGAGGATTGGATGTTTTCACCTTGGAGATAAAAACACAGCCCGCCAAAGTGACCATGGTATTGACCTCGTATGGGGTCTTAGAGGATTCCCAATGACCGCCACCTATTACAGACAGGCCCGGATCACCCTTGTCACCTTTGGCGGCTGATACAAGCCAGTCCGGATTGTTTTCGGATGGCTCGGAAGTAGTGCCCTTGTCATTGACGCACAACCATGTGGAACCGTTATGGGGCACACGGGAATAATATGCGTACTTCCTGCCCGGCTCCCAGCTAGGGAAGTCGATAGGAACGCGGACTGTGCTACCGGTAATTTCATCAATTTGAAAAATCAATCCCGTCATGATGATATCCTGCAATACCGCCGAGAACCTGTCGCAGTTGATCCCGTTGATGGTCATACCCTTCTTCTTGCCGAACCAGCTCTTCATCTGTGCCGGCTCCGGGTCCCAGGTGTTGGCATTGTCAACAAGGGTGATGCAGCAGTTACCGTCACGCACGTCTATGATGATATAAGTCTGACGCTCTTTGTCGGTGAAGTTCCCCGTCTGTCCGAGACGCATCTCGTTATGGGGAACGAACTCATATCCGGGACGCGGAACCATCACGAATGTCTTCTCGTCGTAATCTGCGGAAGTGATACGGTACTGTATTTTCCGGAAACCAATAAAGTCACCGGTAGTGACGCTTTTGTCATGCCAGAAGCCTAGGAGGATATCGTCCGGCTTCTGTCCCAGCGGTACACCATCCTCCAGATCAGGGGTGACAGTATAGCTGCCGTCACTATTGGCGACAAAGCTTTTTATCTTCAGCCCTCCGCCGGGACTTATAGTATTATATCCTTCAAAATAGGTCTGACGGTTGAAACGAAGTTCTGGTACACTCAGAGAGCTGCGCAGGACCAGAGCCTCCAGCTCGGCACGGGCGTCCTCACCGATGTAACCGCCCTGAACACCGGTGATAAAGTCACCGAACTTGGCATATTTCTTAATGACAGTTCCGCCCAATAATGATAAAAGAAAATTTGTAGAATCCTCTTTGTCTTTGCGCAAAAAGTATTTGGTGAGCTTTTCTATATCAGAATTATCCATGTTTTCTAGAATCCCGATAAATATGCGCCCAATTCTTTCAGCTGTATTCTCTCCTTCTGTAGATGCGTTTCTTACTTGAAGAGCCAGTTTCTTTAATATGTCAACAGAATCGCTCATTCTCCTATTACACGAAAAACAGTTCTATTAGATTTTAATTTCCCTTCACCGTTATAAAGTGGCATACCGCATTCTTTTAGGTAAAGCACGCATTCTTTCAGGTAGCGGTCAGCTATACTACATGCATCGCTATACACCATCATCTTTTCCTTGAATACTGTATGACTGCTATATTCACCTTCCTTGTTCACGAAGCCGAAACGGGATACATTTCCATCTCCATTTTTGACAATACAGGCATAGGTATAATAAGCCAAAGCTACGCGAAGTCCAGTGATGATTATCTTCTTTTTACATTTAGTTTCATAAGTACCTCCGTCAAGCAGTAGCTGGTATTTTTCAGGATTTTTTTTCACGTCAAGGAACAGTTCGTCTCCCAACGCTGATTTGATGTAGATATTCTCCGACTCACGGATGTAGGTTTCTATCTTGTCAGGATCGAGATGTACAGACATTCCGCGAGACAAAGCCGATACCTCATCTGTTGTTATTAGATACTGCTGCATTTCGTACATACTTTAATGGTTCCACACTATAATCATTAGAAGGGTTGACTACTTCATACCAATAGCTGAATATACGGCTAAAGGTACGCTCTATTAAGCGTTGTTGCTTGCTTACGATAGAATTGTAATACTCGAAAGCATCTTCCAAAATATCGCCTGAGAATCCGACTTTACCAATACGGATGCAATACCATGGCTCTTGGCCATAAGCTGAATAAATACGTTCAACCACACTTGCGTCAGTAACGGTAAATTCTTTGTCGTAATTTTGTGAGTTCAGATTTATTATTTCAGGTTTTTCCTCATCGCTTTCTAAAGTAACTTCCATAATCTTTCCTGCATTCGTATCACCTTGCAACTGGATGAGTGTATTTGAGAAACTGTCGTCATCGTCTGTATCTTTCACTTCGTTGCCTTCTTCGTCAAAGGTTATGTTCGATCCCTTTTTGGTGAATACCATAGCGCCAGGGAAGAAATTATTTCGTACATTTCTGTACTTGACATTGGACAGCCCTTCATCGGTACTCATTTCTGTAGCCACCCGGTCACCTTTCCCGACAGGATAAGTATTTTTCCCGGCCATTGACACCCATAGGATTTGACCTTTGTAGTATTCAATGCCTCCGGCTGCTTCTATTTGAGCCAGTATCACATCTTTTTGAGGGTTAAAAACATCTATATAGTCGATGTTTTCTTTCTTGACCTGCAGAGCTTTCCCTTTACGTGTCTTCTTTCCGCTCCAGTCTGGATGTACTGCTATTTTTGCCACATAACCGTTTTCATCTTCTTCTGTCAGACGGCAATTTTCAAATGGTACGTGCTGCATCTCCACTATCTCACAGAAAACATTGTAGTTAACATGGATTGCTATTCCATTGAGTTCGGACATGTCTTTGCATAGTAACATGTGCACATCATCCAATGTGTCACCTTTTCGATTGACTACATATTTGGAAAAAGCAACCTCACGGAATCCGTTTCCTTCAATGAAGTCAGCGAAACGGTCTGAGCATTCAGATGCAGTAGAGCTTGCAGCAATGATATTCTTTAATGTCTGCGGATATAGGTTGTCCTGTCCGTAGGCTTGAATTCCTAGATTTTGTAAATAGCTTGTATCAATGCGGTTACTGCTTTTCTTTTTTAAATCTCTTACTCTCATATTCGCGAGGTTTACGTTCGTCCTTTATTTCTTTTATTCAACTTTATCTTCGCCTTCTCCATTCATTGCGTTCACAATTTCAATGGCCTTGCTTAGATGCAGATTCAGAACTTTTTTACTGATTTTCTTGCCGTTGATTTGGAAATCTTTCAACGTGTCAGCCACGGATTCTTCAGAAACTCCGTCTTGTAATGATTCTACCATTGAATCAAGCAGGCTTTGATTGTATCCACATTTGTTAACACGTTCTTTCCAGTCCGTAGGTATATGGGCGAAATAAATTTCACCTTTTGGATTTTTGGCAAGGTACTTTTCAGCAACTTCATCAGTGAGGTTGTCATTAGTGTACATTTTATTGCTTCCGAACTCCGGTTGAAGCAGGACACCATTCTTTAATATATAATTACATTTTTCTTTCATACGGTTATTCTTTTTGATGTAAACAGTCATTTCGATTACAGCATCGCGATAGCAGTCGTTACACGATGTCTTGGTGAATTCTTTTCCTAATACTTCCTTGTACAATCTTTCTATCTCCGATTTATCAGAAGAGGAGTAGGAGGGAAGTTCTCCTAGCTCCTTTAATTTATCAACCACTTCTTCTAACTCCATAATCATTCAGTTGGTTTTGTCAGTGTTTCAACAAGCGTTTTTGTCGCATCGTAAGATGTTTTGTACAAGAATAATGCTGATTTGGGAACCTTGGTTTCTTGCAAAGAGATATTCCATCCCCCTTCCGTTTCTTCGGAATACTTGTCATTGCCGATCTCTGCGGCTTTCAAACCTTGGTAGTAACCGTAAACCTGGAAAGCTGAATCTCCCGGATTTTCGGTTTTATTTAACCCTTTGGCTTTATTTTCCAATACAACGACAAAATCACCGTTAGCAAGCCCGTCAATAATGTCATTGCATACATCGGGGTCATTTGCTAATACAACCATGTTCACTATGTTAGTAAACGTGTTACGATAGGTTCCTGTTGCCAAGGTTGTATTGGTACCAGTAAAGGGGGTTGCACCGAATACCTGTACCTTGTAACCTTTTTTACCTGTTTTCAGTGCAAGAGTTTCGATCACATTCTTACGGGTTGCGTTGAATGTAACCGCACCGAAATCCACGTCTGCGCGATTCATTATCACACCTTCCTGTTCCAGCCCGGGAACGATAGGATCATCGCACGATGGTGCGATGTCCTTTTTGATTGTTATATCACATATTGCCATATTTGCTCTTTTTCGTTAGTATGCTACCTGTACCAACTCATCTTCGCCAATCATGGAGCCTAATTTTCCTGTTGAATAAATGTAGTTCTTGCGGGCTTTCTTATCAAACCAGATATCCAAGTCCGACATAGGTTCGGTGCCCTCACATCCATACATCAAGTTCTCAGGAGAACATAAAACAGCACGATGCGGTAAGTTAAGTTTGGTTTTGTTGTTCTGATAGGCTTGAATAAATCTATCCCAAATGGAACATTTAACGATGGTTGTTCCATCGTATTTGCTGACCTCTACACCGTCAAATACAACTTCCCAGGGCATGATTACCTTGTACTTTTCTTTCATATCGTGAGTCAGAGCATCGCACATTGACTTGGTGGCGAAAATTGCGCATCCGTCTTTTTGGAAAATCCGGCTGTCGGCATCTTGTAACATCGCATCGAATATTGATGTGGCAATGCCTGTTTCTTTCATCTTTGATTTTTGTAATGCATATGATTCTTCTGCGTTGGCTGCAATTTCAGTGTGCTGTTCGGCATTGTTGGTACAGATGGCAAACAGACGTTTGAAAAAACCGTCACATGTTTTAAATAGTTCGATGTTTACTCCGTCAGTGATTTGACCACCTCCAGTGACAGACGCTGCTGATTTATCTCCAAACCATGTAAAACGCCACATCATTTTCATCATAGCTTCAGACAGCTTCGGCAGTACAATACCGTCCATATATTCGGTCGATGTCAGGTCTCCTATATTTGTTCCCGTTTTAAGGCAGTACTTGGCAATGGTGTTTTCCAAATCTGTATAGCACATTTCCAAAGGAATTTGCCAATCCCCGATTTCCCATTCCTTTTGGGCGGCAGCGATAGCCACTTTTTTATATTCAGGGTCGCATCCGGAGCCGGCTACTCCGATATCTTCCATTTCACCGATAAAACCTGCTTTTTTACCGTTAGTCACATTGGGCATAAACGTCATAAAACGCTCCATGTCCTCGTTTTGAAAGACTGTTAACTGAATAAGGTCTTTCAAGTCTTTTACAGCCTGATTATCAGGTGTAAGTTTGTCAAAATCTAAAATAGGCATTTCCCCTCCTTTTATTACTTGTTGTTTCTTTTTTCTCTTTCTTCACGAAGTTTTCTCTGAATAGGCGTTTCATTTTCTTCTACTCCTTTTATACCCTTGTTGAACGTTTGGGTACGAGCTGACACTTTATAAGTACTACAATGTTTTGCCAGCCAGTTTTCGCCCCCGGCCATACGGACTGCGTTCAGAATCTTGTTGTCCTCAATGGTACGGGCATTCGTCTTTAGAGAAGCATTCTCAGTTTCCAACTCTTCTATACGGGCTTTTAAAGCTTTCACTTCATCCTCTTCCAATTCATCAGGATCTTTAATTTCTGTAATAACGCCATCTGTCACAATGATAGTCTTTCCGTCAGGCATGACATGTTCGCCATCGGGACTTGCTGTATCTCCTACTTGGGGTTCACCTTCATCTCTTTCCACGGTAAGCGTGTTACCTTCGGCATTTGTCAATTCCATAGATACGACCTGTACGTCTTCAATTTTTTGATAGCCGCATTTGGCCAGCAGCCTGTCTATGATAGTCTGCTTCACTGTTACTTCTTTTTCTTTGTTCATTTTTTTGTTATTAAATGTGTAAGTTCTCCCTTTGGCAGTTGTAGGCATAAGAACGGTCGTGATAAAACCTAATTGTTTGGCTGTTTCACCACCAAACCAACCGGCTTTATTCATTTGGGCTTCGATAACTGAGGCTTCCGATCCTGTGCGTTCTACATACAAAGCTAGCATCTTGTTTTTTTCACTCTCCAAGTTTGATTTTATTGATTCTAGGGTTTCAAGATCAAGGTCTCCATCGTATGAAGCCATATAAGGCTTGTGAATAAGAAACTTTGCATGTGGATAAGCAAAACGTCTTTCTTTTGCAGCGGCCAATAATATCACGGTTGCCATGGATGCACATCGTCCTACTGCAGTACAGCTGATTTGCTTTCCTGAAGCACGTAAGGCGTCATAAATGGCATACCCTTCAACGGCATCACCACCGCATGAATGTATCTCAATATCAATAACGTGGTCATTCGGATCTATCCAAGATAGGAAATTTTGAATATCGGGAAAAGACAATCCCTCTTCACCAGTTAGATACCAATTTTCCATTTTGTCTTTATCCGCAACAATATCTTTGTTGATGTATAATTTCGCCATATATAATCTATTTTGAAGCAAAGGTAAAAAACGGTATATGGCTATAAGAATTTCAGAACATAATAGCACTGACACGCTTTGTCAGTAAAAAAATAAGGGGAAGAATAATCTTCCCCCTTATTGAATTGAAACGTCAACGGACAACCTGTCAATGACTCTATAGATGGTCCTTTCTGAAATGCTGTATTCATCTGCCAGGTACTGCATGATATATGCCTTTTTATGACCTTCAGCCGTAAGACGGGTGTAGTCTTTATACATTTCTAGGTATTTAATATCTGATGCATCTAATGACATTTCAGACATTATCCTAAGAGTGTTCCTGTTTATATATAATAGTTCGTATGCTTTCATAAACTACCGCTTTCTTCTATGTATTTAATTCTATTCGCAACTGAAGTAAACTCTTCTACAGAAACGAAGGGGCAGGAGCCATCATCATTCCTTTGGCGACTGCTCTGGCCAGCATATCTTCGCCTAAAGTTTGATTATTCGTTGCTGTTACATTAATAGGTACACCTCCACCCATCATATTGAAGGATGATAGGATAGGGGCGAACATGGACGTAGCTTTGGCAGTTATAACGGATTCTCCATTCGACAATTGTGCCGGAATACTGTCGCTCGTTCCTGTCCCCGGTCCTGTAACCAAACCACCTTCTGCAAATTTAGCACTTTTTACTATCTTAACAGCATTTGCAATGTTAGAAAGGATTGTTGCAATACCTGATGCCATTGTAGCTATACCAAGAATACCTTTCCCTGATTCAGCGGATACCATTTTTGCGATCGCCTTACCTGAATTGATGGCGATCTCTGCCAAAGCCAACATTTTGCTTGCCATAGCAAACCCTCTGTCAGACTCCCCAATTTGTTCTGTGAGAGCTACAAGACCATTTGTCACCTGTTCCATTGCTTCATATTTAGCTTGTTCTATTTCAATCTCCTTATCGCTCAGTCCTTTTTTGGATTCCAGATAAGCATTCTGTACTTCCAGCTTGCGAAGATTGAATGCTTCTATACTTTCACCTTCCATTTGCTGCAGGCTATCGAGCTCGGCTTTCTTTTGTTCCATCCTTATACGAAGAATTTCCTCTTCGTTATCATATGCTTGTGCGATTTCCGTTTCAAAGCGTATGCGCATGGCTTCCTTTTGCTTGTTGATAATATTCTGCTCATGAGCTGTTGCCAGTTCGTCTATCTTGGTATTGTACTTTGCTTTAATGGCCAGTTTCATTTCTTCGGTCTGTTCTGTGCTGGTAAGTTCTGCCTCTTGTTGTGCTTGTAATTGTTGTATCTTTAACTGGTATTCCTGTTCGCTGCCTTCCTTGACCGATTCCAATTGCAGGGATATCATTTTTAAACGGTTCTCCAGTTCTTTTTTCAGCTCCTCATCGGACAGCTTGCTAAGCTCCATAGATTTTTGTTGTTCCAAAGCCTTTATTTTGGCGTTGATGGCTTCACGAGCCTTGGCGGTAAGGTTCTCTTCTTGCTTTAAACTGATTTGCAAATCCTCAATCTGCCGGGAATAGTTCAATTCAATCTCTTTCCGTGCTTGTTCTCTCTTGTCTTTCACCAAGGCAAGCATAGCATCTTCTGCTGCCCTTACTGCTTCCAGTTCTGTTTGCTTTGCTTCCTTTGCTTTGTCTGCACCTTCCTGGCGGATAGAGTTTAGGGTGTTTTGCTGCTCTGTCTGACGGCCGTAACTATCTTCCATTAGCTCCTGAAGTTCGTTGAATTGGTCACGGAACACTTTAAGGTCTTCTATCGTACTATCTGATAATCCAAGTTTTCCTATTACTTCATCGGCTGTAATATCACCAGCTTTAATCTGCTCCATCAACTTGCGTACTTCATTGTTCATCTCGGTAAATCCAAGGGTGTTAGCCAGTCTTGCTTCTGCTAGTTCTGTCTGTACGGCAAGGTCCTTCTTCTCAATTTCCGCAGCCTTTTCCGCAGCTCTAATACGTTCCTGTGTGGATAGGGTTTGGTCATCTGCAGCTTTTTTCAGCTTCTCAATTTCAGCTCGGTTAGAGGCACGTGACATGGACAGCATGACTTCCCTCTTGTCTATCTCATTCAAGACTTCTGCCAGCTTCCACGCCTGTTTGGTTTCATTGACTATTTCATCACCAATACCAGCGAATATGGATTTGGCATCATTCCCCGCCTGTTTGAAGTTCCCGGTAAACAGATTCACTAAAGCACTTCCCAACTTGCCTGCCCGGTCTATTAAGACATTTACAGTGGCACCAAGAGCACCCATTATCTTATTGGCTGCTTCCACGCCCTTCTGTGTTTTGGTGAACCATGATACAAGAGAAGCCAGTACAACCAAAAGAGCACCTATTCCAAGTCCTAGCATGGCGGTTCCAAGTAGTTTGACTACTCTTGTTAGTCCTGTCGTGGTTTTTGCAACAGTAATCAATTTTTGATTTACATTACTTATGTAATTTTTTACTCCGCCCAAAGAGGTCACCATTACATTTATCTGTTGCACGAACGGGATATTGGCATTGGCGGCTTCCATTATAGCTTTCTTGTAATTGCCAACATTTCGGTAATACCGCTGTGTCTCTTCTTCAGCGTCCTTCAGAGCATCAGTAACCTCATTAATTTTATCCCGTAACTTAATGCCTGTAGCCGCATTCCGTTCCGCTTCGGATAAAGCATCGTATTCAGCCGTTAGATTTGACAGTTGGGCACGAAGAGAAACTAGGCTGTTCTCTTGCGCCTTCTCCTGCTTGAGCTGATTTTGCATTGTTTTCGTTATAATACGTATCGAATCATTCCAGTCTGCTATATGAATTTTAGAGTCTGCCATTTTCTCGTTATATTGTTTCCTTTCTATGTCTCCAGCCTTTAACTGTTCCTTCAGTTTCGCCTCTGCTTCTTTGGCTTTGTCGATTTTTGTCTGATACTCGGCTATAGCTTTGATAGCCTCATTATAATTCACTTTGATATCAAGTATCTTTTCTACTTTGTCTGCCATAATTTTAGATGTCTAATTGTAATAATTCAACATTTGCTATTCCTGTATTTTCTGCTGTAACGGATAGAATTGCATAATATTTCCCATATTGGGCCAGATATGCTGGAGTGGTCATATCTAAGTCTCTCAAGTCTTTTTCTGTTATTTCTATTTTTTCTTTAATGATTTTGGGGGTATACACTGCATTTTGAAAGCTTGTGTAGAATCTTTTTATGATATCTGTGAACGACAATTGTGTGAAGGTTCCATTTGATAGACCTCCATTGTTTTCCTCGAGAAGTATTCTTGGTTGAACTTTTTGCAGTTCAGCCTTTCCCTCTCCGTCATATTTGTACAATCGTATGAATGCTGTAATTCCTCTCATGTCGCATCCTGCAAATTTCAACTCTGCCATTTCTCTAGACTTCTCTAATGAGCTGATCAAGCAAGTAATTTCTCCACTGTAGTTGCCTTTTACCGTATCATCGTCTTTGTATTTAAGTATATTTCTTTGTGCAAAGCCATCGATAGTGAATTTCATTTCTTTAGGCTTGTTGGCCATATACGATGCTATTACCCGTCTAGTCCAATTGTACGCTTGTTCTTTTTTCTTTATGATATCATCGACAGACATAAATCTTATAATGTTCGTGCCTTCAATAGGATATGTAAATACGCCTAGCATGGTAGATATTGCTTTAATAAAATCAAGCTGTGTCATATCTGGCAAATTTGGTATAATGGGGTAGTGACCATTCCCGTTAAGAATACTTTCGTCTGGTTGCTTGGGCGATACAAGGCTGTTTTCCATTCTTAGATTTATGATTCCATCTACACCGTTTGATACGTCTGCAATAAATCCGATATTTGTGAATCCAAACCGGATATCTGTACCTTTGTTTACTGAGTCAGACTCTACACCTTCGAACTCAAACGTAATATTGTAAGAGTTTCCTCCATTGCTTATTATATCCGTATATCCTATGTTGAATATTTCATTGTTCTCTCCGTTCTCAATATAATAAGCTATCATGGCTGCATTGCTGGGATAGAAAGAAGTTAAAGTATGTATTGATACTTTGCCTGAAGCATTGAGCTTTATGGAGTTTCCTTTTGTCTTTATTCCACTAATGAATGTGCCTTCGCTTAGCGAGCTTTTATTTACCGTTCCATAATATGATGAATATTCTTTATTTTCGAAGTAAAGTTCAATAGGCCCGGTTCCTTGGTTAAGGTAATATTTTGCATTCAACCACAGTTCATTCTTTTGAGAGAATTCCAACCCGTCATTTCTTGTCAGCAATGGGATAAACAGCTTGTTCAAGACTGCTTGCTGTTCACTTGGAAAAATGAATATCACATCATTGTCAAGTGATATATGTTCTAAAATCCATGTTGCTTTAACTGCCGGATGATAGGGTAAATCTTTATCGGCTGAACGTATATTGTAATTTACTTTTGGGAAAAAGAAATCTCCATGACTATCATATTGGCTTACGTTCTTTCCGCTATTCCATTCGATGTAATAATCAGGAAATGGATCATTCCCTTGGCTTTCATAATGCCAACGTTCTTTTAAATCTTGCAGTTTTTTTTCTTCATTGGCAATACTTGAAAATTGTGTTGCGTTTCCCCATATTAATGCGGTTTCAAACACATCAGACGTGCCTATCAAGTATATTTTTGCCCCTTTGATAATTTCTACTCCGTTTCTTATGTATCTAGCGTCAAGGTAAAATGAAGCAACGGAATATTGGCAGGATGGCAGGTCTGCGTGAAGAAATGCAGACTGATTCCTCACTGTGTTTGGAAGTTTAATAGTGTAGCTTGTGTTACTTACAATTTTGCCTATATCGGTGAATATATTATTCTTGTATTTTAATGTGATATTGGTGCTGTCGTCCATATCTACTAATTTGTTGTTGGCACCGACATATAATAATTCATTTCTCATAAGCTCTGCACGTTAGTTTCAGGTAATATAATGTTCGCTTCAAAGTCTTGCAGTGATACCCGCTGTTTGACGAAATTTCCCACAGACACATTTACGGCCATCCATCTGGCGTTACCGTTATCATCATAGCCCATGAACATATCAACAACAGGAGATGTGGCCATTTGGTAAAGGAAGTCATAAGTTATGCTGTCTATTAATGGAGCGCATACGGGAAGTGTCGTTTCTTCCATTTTCCTTTGCTTTCGTCCGCTACCTCCATGGTATCCGTTCTTGTAACTGTAATCCTGCATATTGTTTCTGATGAACTCTCCGTCATTGGATACCTGCGAAGTCTCGTCTCCTTGCATGAATAGCCAGTAACACCACATTCCATGGCGGTTGATCCATCTCAAGTATATTCCACAGTCTGAATTGTCAACCTTACAAGTGATCTTTGTGGCCATATTGAGCAGCCCTCGGAAGGTGAAATTAAAGGTGTGGTCAAAAACAGATGCTGCCGTATTACTTCCAGGTAGATAAAATTCCACCCTGTCTGAAGCATCTATTCCAGCAAGAATGATATTCCATGCATTTTGTCCTGATAATGCGATAGGGGAGCTTTCGGAACCATCTATAGTTACTTTTACATTCCCTGATGTTGCAGAGTATAAGCCTACAGAGAATGGGTAGTTTTTGAACCATGTCAGCACTCGGCTTCCATTATACTGCTCTCCAACCTTACTGGCTCCCCACAATATGAATACGTTGAACTGGAAGCTGTTTTCAAGTGTTCCTGATTCGTTATACATATCAAGCTCTATGCTAAACAGACGTCCTAACTTACTATCTTCGGCGTGAGTTGACTTGTAATCGACTTCTCTGTATTCGTCAAAATAGCTCTGCGTATAGAATGATAGGTCAAAGAAGCAGGAACCACCGAACGTCGCTCTGTTCTCTCTGTCTGATGTGGCTGTGGTGGTGTCCGTTACCGTTGCAGTAACAGATTGATAGTTTCCGCCAAGGATATTTATTATCACAGGATTAAAGCAGAATCCTATTTGGTCAGGATATTCAATTGTTGTATTATCTATCGTATGTGTTCTCATTGTCGAAATTCAGATTTATATGTTCAACTTCTGTTTCATATATAGCCGATACCCTGCTGGCTATATTGTCCACGGTATTTTCTAGATCACGGGAATAGATTTCCTCGTGTTTTCTGTTTCGGTATAGTTCCGTTCCTTCCTTGGCTATCTTTCTAGCGACAAGGTAGGCGAAGGAATCGGGCTTCTTTACTTGTATACCCTTATCTTCCACCCATTGGCGGATAATCTTGTAAAATCCTTTCGGAACTTTCCCTGGCCCACGTCCGGTTTCTAGTACCGCGAATGCCTGCCTGCCCCACAAAACGCCTCCGTCCTCCGACATTTCTACTTTCAGACTGCCCTTTGTCCTTCCACTGGCTACTTGTCCGGCTGCTTCATGGTTGGCTATAATTCGCTTGCGTAACGCTTCCAGCTCTTCACCTATTATTCTTAGGGTTCCGGCTTTAGTTTCTGCTGCCATATACAATCTCTTTCACGCTCTTGTTGCAAATAACAGTACCCATTATCTCTTCTAACTTAAGTTGGATAACTATTCCGGTTACATTAACATCCAGCTTGTCATAGAAAACAGAATAAGGGATATCTCCTGATATTTCTTTGAACATCCCACTCCTGTTCAATAGCAATATGAATTCTTTGGCTTTATTCTTGCATCCTTCTATCACTGCATCATTTTCTGTGCCATCAAAATCGAACTTGGTTTTATCCATGAATGCCATCATACAGTTAGGGCAGTCTCTTAACTGCTGTCTGCCTAGATTAAAAGTTCCGCTTACAGGAAGGAGATTAAGCACTGCCGGCAATTTAATCTTGTCCAGTCTTATATTGGCTGTTTGCCAGTTGTCAAAAAGGTAACTTACACCCTCCATGGAGTCTACTATCTTTTTAATTTTTTGCTCTACCGTCATTTCTTCTTACTTAATATGTTTCTTAATCTACGTTCGAATCTTACTCTTTTGGCGTCCATGTCAAGACATTTATATACTCTGACCCATGGCACGCTGTCTACTTCTGCATGATCAGTGATACCCATGCGCTGCGCATAGTAATCAATCATGCCGAAAGGTCCAAAATTTAGCAATTCGGATCCTGCTTGCTTCTCTTCGGGTGTGGGTGGTACATTAGTCGACGCGAATAGTTTATTTATTCGTTCAACTTCTTTGGCCACCCATTGTACGAATCCCAGTACATCGCTAGCTGGAAGTTGGGATATATAACGTTTACTCAGCCCCATCAGTACAGTACAGGGAACGAACAAGATATCGTGTTCTGTTTCGATGGATTGCAGTTGCATCAGTTCTCCCATATTTATGTCGTTTAGGGTATCTGGTGTCTTATACTGCCCTAGTTGATAAGGTTTTCTCAGTTCATCCAACTTGGTTCTAATGACCTCGGGTTCGGTGGCAATGCTGCTTATTGTCAAAAATTCTTTTACTGTCATATCTTTCCTATTTTTGCTTTTGGTCGTTTTGGTGTTGGTTTGATACGGAATATCATTGCCATTATCAGCATATCAAGGTAATCTGTGGAATGACCTAATATTTCTTTCATTTTTTCTTTGCTGATTATTCCTTTCTTCCGTGTGTCTGCATCAATATGTGCTTGTTTGAGAACTGACAATTCTTCAATGATCCGTTCTCGCTGTGCTTCCGTGCATACAATACGAAGCAATCGATTGTTAATCATCTCAGCCAGTTTGAAGGCACACTCTGATTTCAAATTGTCAAATTCAGGATTAATAGGTCGTGCTCCTCCATGAAACTCCTTGATACCGTTCAGATAGCTTTCAAGATAGTTCCCCAATCCGTCAGAGTCCGCAATCATCTTACTACGAGGAATTGAGCATTCTATCATCATCCGCTTCAGGTCTGTTTCAATGGATTTTCCAGTACTGTATTCCTGATCCAGTTTGATAAAACACACATTCCCTTTCCAATGACCGGCGATAAATCTGTCTCGTCCCTTCATTGCAAGGTCTGCAGAACCGGTAGATTCACCTGCAGGAGCAATGAACTCATTCGTGAACAAGTCACAGATAGCGTCGTAGTTACACAGGGCAGTCGGGTCATTATCATACTCCCAATTGCCGAAATATAGGCGTTCCTTTGTTACCCGGTCTTTTGTGTTTCGAAGACTTTCGATGTAGTCTTCTGTTGCCCAAGGATTATCCTGCACCAAAGCTTGGATAAATGCATAAGGAGCTTGTAATTTGTCTTCTTTCCAGGGCTTGTAGAATTCACGGTATAGCCAGTTTTTCTTCGGGTTACAGGTGATAAGTATCTTTCCGGGTACATGGTATACATCGTTCATGTGGCGGCCGATACGGGTTTTCAAGACTTCGAAGGCAAGGTAGTGCACTTCACCAGCTTCCTCTATCCATCCTCCTGTATATTCCTTAGACCCCAATCGTTCATACATCGGATCTTTCACCGGATAATACGTCAAGTCAATATAAACGATTTCACTTCCGTTGTCGAAGGCTATCCCTTCATTTGTTGTCTTGTATGCCGTGAAGCTGTGAGAAGATGCTACCTTATTGAAGGTCACGGTAACGGACTCACGGCTATCCTTCAAATTATTTCGGCCAACAAACCAGCGAGTACCGGGAAGATAGTAGGCACATTGCATCAGCCATTCACAGCCTAGCCATGATTTACCACCACCTCCGGCACCACCATACAATAAAAATTTCGTTTTGCTGTCACGAAGAAAATTGTATGCCAATCGCTGTTTTAAGTTAACCTTTTGCTCCATATCACTTCAATTTGTCAGCTTCGGGAGTATAGGGAAGAAAGTCAAATCCGTTGAAGGGTTTGCCTTGTGTTGTATGATCCACTTCCTGTTTGTCGGACAACCCTAGCTTTCGGGCTATAATGTTTGCATTGAAAGCGCCAACACAGGCTCCTTCAAATTGTTGAGTCTCGATGGTTTCTTCCACCCGCGCGATGACGTGCAAAAAATCTTCATCATTTTTTTTCATGCATTCACTTCTGAAGCTACTCCACCAACGTGATGAAGTACCTAGATAGATACATAATCCGGTGAGAGAGTAGGGGCGCTGTGTAGGTGAAACTTCTTGTTGTGTTTGCTGTTCATTAACAGTTTCTGTTCTTTTACCTTTTTTGCGTCTAACAGGCATGGTACGTTGTATAGCCTTTCTTGTTGTCCATGGGTTTTCATCACACCATTGGAAATATTCGCACGCCGCCTCCCATAACGCTTCAGGCGTGGCGAAGAGTTTATCCCTGCCATGCTTGCTGCGTAACATCCAAAACTGATTTCCTTTAGGTGCTGCCATTGTTTATAGTGTTTTAAAGATTGGTATAATTTCTTTGTCCAGATCCCATTTGCGATTATTGGGAAGAGGAAGTGTGAATTCATATTGCAACGCTTTCAGATAATCACTCTTACTTGCGCTCCTTCCGTTGGTTGATGCTACTTGAAATGACGAACCTCTTAACTCTTTTTCTGGGCTTATCTTCATTCCTTTATCGAATATGTTAAAATCCTTTCCGATGTAAGCTGTGTTTAATCTGACGATGTCAGCTGTGGAATGATAATGCTGGAAGTACCATTCACCAAAACGGAAGTTGGCTGTGAAGTTCTTTGCGTCAAGAAATACGGCTTTAGAACGATGGTCGTGTGTTTCCTTGCGTTCAGATGATTTCTGGGCGAACAGCAGCGGAATGCCAGACCAGAATATCATTCCTCCGGGCTTGCATAATGCTGATAACGAAAGTAAGACATTCTTTTCATCCTCTTCTGAGTTCACAGAGTTCAACACGCTATCGCACACAACCACATCGTACAGCCCGTAGTCCGACAAGGTCTTGCATATGGAAGCACAGTCTTGCCTGATTTCCTTTTCATCAATGATGTCCGCTCCATCTTTGCGGTGGAAGAATTCAATGGCGTCAATGAGATAGCCTTTTTTCTTCAGTATGGTTGCGTAATCCTTTTGTCCGGCACCGAAATCGAGTATGCGCATATCCTTGGTGATGTATGGTATAACCTGCGTTTCATACAACGTTGAATGGCTACGCTTGCTTGGAACCCCGTTCTTTTGCCGTAGCCGTGCCTTTTGGGCAAAAGACTGTATATAGGTCTTTCGTTCCAGATGGGAATACTCGAACACTCCATATTCCTTAGAGAAGTATTTGAGCGCGATTTCTTCTTTCCCTTCTGGAAGGACATATACAAGTAGGTCCATACCTAATAGTTTTACCGTTTTGGCATATACTGTTGAGATGATCACTTTCCCGGTATGGTCACATACGGCATTTGCAAACTGGCCGTAACGGAGAATCATTTTCGTAAGGTCAACAACACGTGAGTTGTTTCCTCCTTTGGAAAGAATGGAGATATCTTTGTTGGATACAGTATAAAATCCTTCTGTTCCTTTAGGAAGACTTACATTGATTTCTGGTTGGATTTCCGACAACTCACATTCCGCATAGTTGTGAAGTTGGTTGAACCTTACTTCATCGGTGGAGTTTACACCATCAAGAATAAAGGCTGGAACATGGGTATACCCAAGCAGCTTCATTGTCTTTGTACGTTGGTGTCCTGCCATGATACGTTTATCCGATTGACGTATGATGATCGGTTTGATAATGCCTAATTCCTTGATGGATTTTTTTAAATCTTCTTGTGCTTCATTAGTGAGCAGGCGTGGGTTATATTCTGCCGGGTTCAATATTGATATGTCTATGTATTCCATCATAAGCTAAGTAGATTATTAACAAAACCAACCATTACACCGTTCTCATCCAAATATTCAGAAGCCCGTGCTTTCAGTGCTTCCAGTTCGCTTTCACTGACTGGAATCTTATACCCCTCAAATACTAAATATTTGATATGAGCTCCGGCTTCATAGTTTGCGTTCTTGAGTACATTATGACTGTCTTCTATATCTTCTGAAAAATCTGTCGGATCAGGAAAGCTGATGCCTTCCATACCCCAATTAAGCAACTCGTTACAATCCCAGTCAAACAACTTGGTTATGTCCCATTGTCCGTTGTTAACGTTATCACGTATGATTAGCTCACGTTCCCTTTCCTCGGTCAGGTTGGGAATAAGAACGGTCGGTACTTGTTGCATACCTAGCGATATACAGGCATCATACCTTTGGTTTCCGGCTATAATGATCAATTCGCCAGTACGGTCTGACAGGATGATCGGTCGGGCTTCGAAATAATCCGGATTGTTTCGGATTGACTCTTTAAGTTTGTCTAGCTGTTCATCCGAAATAGTTCTTGGATTGTTTTCCAGTTTCTTCAGTTCCTCTAGTTTTCTGTAAATAATTTCCATAATTGCTTTTTTTGCGTTACAGAAACGAAGGTACTTAATAAGGGAGCTAAGGGGAAAAATGAGGAAAACAAAGTACTGACACGGCTTGTCAATACTTTGTTATGTGTGTTATAATTCCTTTGTTGATATCAATGCCGAATTGCTGGTAAGATAAAGAATTACAGGAAAGTATTAATCATTGGAAAGGTTTTCTATGATTTTTCTAAGTTGTCCTACGTTCTTTATTTCCATAATCAATCTCCTTTTTCTTTAATCCGTTCCAGTACATCCCTGTTGGATTTGAGTATCTCGTCAAAAGAGGGGATGGGAAACCATGCCAGCACGATACTGTTTCCGTGAATCCATCTTTCCTTTGTATCTAAATTGCTGCTTCTACGAAACTTTTCTTCTCGAATACATGGTGTGCCATAACACATCACCAAAACAAAAACTTTTTGCCCCTCTTCCGGCAACCGTTCATTAACGCTAATCCACGGTGATTGCTTTGACTGCCATTCGGCACCAGAAATAAAAGATTCATAACTCTGTTTATGCACTCCATTAATAAATCCGCTTATTGTACCTTCGGCATCACATATTTCAAAATGCGTTTGGTGCTCCCTTGCCGCTTCTTCTACTGTCTGTTTCATATCTCTCCTTTCCATCTATCCTAGAAGTATATACATTGCTACTAGGAATAGATAATAAATTGTTGTTTTACTCATTCCTTTCTTGTTATTAGTTAATCCTCAATGGCATACAATGCCTGCATACACTCAAAGGGGAAAGATGAATTTAAAGCGTCATATATTTCTTCCGGTATATCATCTTCGCTTTCAAAATTACCTTCAACACTTTCAGATCCAAATGCTGTTGCAACATGCTTCTCTTTATACTCCTTACCATTAATGGTTACGGTTGTTTCCCATCCGTCAGAGGTTACTTCGATTACTATCTTATTCATTACTAATTCATTTTGAATTATTTTTTTATAACTACCGCCATTGTACTAATAGAAGTGCCACTCT
>ERZ791872.933-NODE-933-length-22581-cov-4.274216_pt1 | contig 22581 bp, 20 predicted proteins | sample MGYA00510279_ERZ791872 | MGnify/ENA primary metagenome ERZ791872 (study PRJEB30046, sample SAMN00792103) | human gut metagenome | study: EMG produced TPA metagenomics assembly of the A metagenome-wide association study of gut microbiota in type 2... | reverse complement strand
TCGTTTTCGGAAATGCCCGGTAATCTGGGGTTAGCCATAATTGTTCTCGCTTTTGTTATATTTCAAATATAGGGATTTTTATTTGGAAAAGCAACATTTTATTTGCTAAAAACACTTATCGGTTATGTCCTTCTTCTTCAAGTTCCTCTATATCCTCACTCAATTGTCGCATTTATAAATTGAACTCAGGATTCAACTACATAGTGAAGAAAATATCTATCATGCCATCATTCATTTCTGTATTTTGTTAATTGTCAGAGTAATAAGTATGATAGATGTTTTTCTAAAAAGGTATCTATCATACTTTTATCGTAAAAATAGGGTGTCTATCATACTTATATTGCACCTGTTTTAGGGTAGCATTAGGTGAAACCATCCATTTAAAGGCATAAGGATACCCCTTTTATAGGATGATAACCTGTATTTAGCAGCTTAATAATCCATTTGGAACGGTAGTCTTTTTATAGCTCACACATGCAGGCTGTACAGCCCGCATGTGTAAACCGTACAGCCCACGTATGGGGGCTGTATATCACACATATGTGGGCTATAAACTTATCGCCATTAAAGTTGTATTATTAAGCCATGATGGTTGGATTTATGCGGGTTTATTGTAACAAAAACGAGCTGTCTTACGTTTGTTCAGCCTTTATCCGACTGTTTTATTAATGATAGATAGCCTGTTTTTGGTGGTGTAAGTATGATAGATACCTTTTTGGAAAATTATCTATCATGCTTATTCTTTTGATAATTAATAGAATACAGAAATGAATGATAGCATGATAGATGTTTTTTCGCTATGTTATATTTTATAAGCTTGGTTACAATATCAAGGCGGATATTTCAGGTGATAATCCGATGCTTTTGTTTTCGTGGAAGACGATAAAGTTGGCATTGTATAATGCATTGATTATTTCATTGTAAGTTATCTCCCCTAATCCTTCAAGACGTTTCAGGCGAGGCCATCCGTTTTGGGCGGTGTATTGCAGAAGCTGATGTACGGTATGTATATTCAGTTTGAACAATGCATTGCAAGCACGGTCACTGATCATCCGCCTTAATGGAATATTTGTGGGATCATCCGTATTGTATTTGCCGAAAAGGGATGTCATTGCCCGGTCGCGGAAAGTGGCTATCCGTTCGGTATTCTTGCTTAGATTTATGAGGAGTTCACTATAAGTGTTGATTGTGTCTTGATATGTCATATTATGTCTTACTGCTACTCGTGAGATTGGTTCCCCACAAGAGATACTAAGAAATATCTCCCGCTGACTGGTGTCGGTAATCAGTTGGCCGAGTTCCTTGATGATAATATGAAAGAGTGGTTGGTGGAGCTTTTGAGTTTTTAACAGGAAAAGTTCATCGTCAAGTTGAGAAAGAACTATTTCATATTCCGATTCTTTTTCTTTGATTAATTTTTCCAAGGATTCTTTGTTTAGTCCTTTTGTTTGGTGAACATTCAGATAAGAGGTCAGACTGTCATCATCTAACATGATGATGCCATCAATAGTTGCAGAAGTGATGTAGCCTAAGTTTGTCCAATTGCGTAAAGTTGATTCTGTAAGACCTCGTTTTGCGGACAGTTGTTTGATTGTTAGCCAGTTTGCCATAGGTAAATAGGGAATTAAGTTAATAATATGTTTCATGTTTTGTTTTCTATGAATATTAATCCCTGTCCGTATTCTGATGTATACCCTGTATATAAAAGAAGCCGGGCGCTGAGTTCATATTTATCCGCTAAGAGGTAGTACCAATACCTACATGGTTTAATAAATACGCTCATACGCCCGACCCTACGTCGCACGTATGAAACAGATTTATTGAAACCATGTTTTTTTGTTTAAATGAAATTTGGTACTTTTCTTAGCGCAAAAAACGTTTCAATATGCCGTATTTCTCTTCGGCTTTGTAAAAGGCAAAGATAGGTGAATTATTGGGGATAGCAAAGAAGTGACAAGGAAATTCAATAGAAAAAGATATAGGATATGAAATTACATCTTCTCTCTATGGCTATCTGAATAGAATCTCGTACATTTGTGTCCACGTAATTTATAAAATTCGGATGAAAGAACGAAATAAGCGAGTATTAGTCGGAATGAGCGGTGGTATTGACAGTACCGCCACTTGTCTGATGCTACAGGAACAAGGATACGAAATAGTAGGAGTGACCATGCGTGTATGGGGCGACGAGCCGCAAGATGCCAGGGAATTGGCTGCACGGATGGGAATCGAACATTATGTGGCGGATGAACGTATTCCTTTTAAAGAGACTGTCGTAAAAAACTTCATAGACGAATATAAGCAGGGACGTACGCCGAATCCATGTGTGATGTGCAACCCTTTGTTCAAGTTTCGTGTTCTGACGGAATGGGCGGATAAGTTGGGCTGTGCCTGGATTGCTACCGGACATTATTCGCGACTGGAAGAACGAAACGGACATATTTATATAGTAGCTGGAGACGATGATAAGAAAGACCAGTCTTATTTTCTTTGGAGATTGGGACAGGATATACTAAGGCGTTGTATTTTTCCTTTAGGGGATTATACAAAGGTGAAAGTTCGGGAATATCTTGCGGAGAAGGGCTATGAAGCCAAGTCGAAAGAGGGGGAAAGTATGGAAGTCTGCTTTATAAAAGGCGATTATCGTGACTTTCTCCGTGAACAATGTCCGGAACTGGACACCGAGATAGGGCCGGGATGGTTTGTCAATTCCGAAGGTGTGAAACTGGGACAACATAAGGGTGCACCTTATTATACTATCGGTCAGCGGAAAGGATTGGAGATTGCCTTAGGTAAACCGGCTTATGTGTTGAAAATCAATCCGCAGAAAAATACGGTGATGCTTGGTGATGCCGAGCAGTTGAAAACCGACTATATGCTGGTGGAGCAGGATAAGATTGTTGATGAACAAGAGTTGTTCCTGTGTGAGAATCTGGCTGTGAGGATTCGTTATCGAAGCCGTCCGTTACCTTGCCGGGTGAAGCGATTGGAAGATGGTCGTCTGCTGGTGCGTTTTCTTGAGACTGCTTCGGCTGTTGCTCCCGGACAATCGGCTGTATTCTATGACGGAAAACGTGTATTGGGAGGAGCTTTTATTGCTTCGCAGCGAGGAATAGGACTGGTGATTATAGAGAACAGGGACGAATCAAGATGAATGAAGACCAGAATATAGAATATAAACAAAGTTGGCGTGATGAATATCTGAAATGGATATGCGGCTTTGCCAATGCTACGGGAGGAAAGATTTATATCGGGATAGATGATAACGGTCAGGTGGTCGGCGTAGAAGACGCAAAGAAACTGATGGAGGATATACCGAACAAGAGTTATCTACTTAATGAAATAAAATAAAGCAATCATAATATGAAGAAACTAATTACATTGATTCTTTTTACAGCCGTAGCCATCAGCATGTCGGCTCAATTCACGTCGGGTGATACTTTGAAATACCGTATTAGTCTGAAAGACAAGGCAGCTACGGAATACTCTCTGCAGAAGCCGGAAAAATACTTGTCCGTGAAATCCATTGAACGGAGAAAAAGACAGGGATTGGCGATAGATTCCACCGACTTGCCGGTATGCGGAAAATACATAGATGCGATACGGAAGAAAGGCGTTCACGTACTTGTTACCGGAAAATGGGATAACTTTGTCACTGTCTCCTGTAATGATAGTATGCTGATAGATGAAATAAGCAAATTGCCTTTTGTACTTTCTACCGAAAGGGTTTGGAAGGGTAAAATGGAGCGATCTACCAAAAGGGATTCGTTGATAAATAATCCGTTACGTACCGATAGTCTTTATGGCCCTGCTATTACACAAATAAGGATGAGCCGGGCGAATCTTCTCCATGATGCAGGTTTTAAGGGACAAGGGATGACAATTGCTGTTATTGACGCTGGATTTCATAATGTGGATAAGATTGAAGCAATGAAGAATATCAATATACTGGGAGCGCGCGACTTTGTAAATCCCGAAGCAGATATCTATGCGGAAAGCAGTCATGGCATGTCCGTTCTCTCCTGCATGGCGATGAATCAGCCAAATGTGATGATTGGTACGGCTCCCGAAGCTTCCTATTGGTTGTTGCGCAGTGAGGACGAATATTCGGAGAATCTGGTGGAACAGGATTATTGGGCGGCGGCAATCGAGTTTGCCGATAGCGTGGGAGTGGATTTGGTAAATACTTCCCTCGGCTATTATTCATTTGACGATCCAACGAAGAACTATCGTTACCGTGACCTGAACGGGCATTATGCGTTGATGTCTCGTGAAGCTGCAAAGGCTGCTGATAAAGGGATGGTGGTCGTTTGCAGTGCCGGAAATTCCGGTGCCGGCTCCTGGAAGAAGATTACTCCGCCGGGAGATGCGGAGAATGTAATTACTGTAGGGGCTATTAATAAAAGAGGAGAACTGGCTCCATTTTCTTCCGTCGGCAACACGTCGGACGGACGGGTGAAACCGGATGTAGTAGCAGTTGGGTACGGTTCGGATGTAATGGGGACAAACGGCAATCTTCGCCATGCCAACGGTACTTCTTTTTCTTCTCCAATCATGTGCGGAATGGTGGCTTGTTTATGGCAGGCTTGTCCGAAACTGACGGCGAAAGAGATTGTCGAACTGGTTCGTCGCTCGGGTGACAGGGCGGATTTCCCGGATAATATATATGGATATGGTATTCCTGACTTGTGGAAAGCGTATTTAACGGTTAACGGAAAAGTGATTAGTGATTAACCACTGGTTACTGGTACGTTAACACTAATCATTAATCACTAACCGTTATGGATTCCTCTCTTTCCCTTTTAGAACTGAATTCGCTTGTCCGCCGTAGTTTGGAGCAATGCCTGCCCGATGAATATTGGATACAGGCAGAATTGAGTGACGTCCGTTCCAATACGACCGGACACTGCTATTTGGAATTTGTGCAGAAAGATCCTCGTAGTAATAGTCTTGTTGCGAAAGCGCGCGGTATGATATGGAACAATATTTATCGCTTGTTGAAACCCTATTTCGAGGAAACTACCGGACAGATGTTTATGTCCGGCATCAAAGTATTGGTGAAGGTGACGGTTCAGTTCCACGAACTTTACGGTTACAGTCTGACTGTGCTTGATATCGACCCTACATATACTTTAGGAGATATGGCGCGCCGTCGTCGGGAAATATTATTGCAGTTGGAAGAAGAAGGAGTACTCACGCTGAATAAAGAACTGGAAATGCCGGTTCTTCCGCAGCGTATTGCTGTCATATCTTCCGCTACCGCAGCCGGATACGGCGATTTCTGCCATCAGTTGCAACATAATCCCGGCGGATTCTTCTTCTATACGGAGCTTTTTCCCGCATTGATGCAGGGAAATCAGGTCGAAGAGTCGGTATTGGCAGCCTTAGACCGTATCAATGCCCGTGTAAACGAATTTGATGTAGTCGTTATCATCCGTGGTGGTGGGGCGACTTCCGATTTATCCGGTTTTGATACCTATCTGTTGGCGGCTGCGTGTGCACAATTTCCGCTGCCTATCATTACCGGAATCGGACATGAACGGGACGATACAGTCCTTGACTCAGTAGCACATACACGTGTGAAAACCCCTACGGCTGCTGCCGAACTTCTGATTCATCGGATTACGGAAGTAGCCGACCATTTAGAGGAACTATCTGTCCGTGTCCAACAAGGAGCCTATGCGATTCTTGAACAGGAATGGCGAAGACTGGAGAATCTTCAGACCCGTATTCCGAATCTTGTTCACCGGAAACTTACTGATGCCCGTTTTGCATTACTGGCAGCCAAGAAAGACTTGTCACAAGTGACGATGTCGTTGTTAGCGCGCCAACGACATCGGCTGGAGCTCCTGCAACAGCGTATTGCGGATGCTTCACCCGATAAATTATTGAGCCGGGGATACAGTATTACACTAAAGGATGGAAAAGCTGTGACAGATGCTTCTTCACTGAAGCAGGGAGACAGGTTAGTCACCCGGTTTTCGAAAGGAGAAGCCCGTTCTGTGGTGGAATAGCAGGCATCGGAATAGAAATTATAAAAGAAACGGAATTATAAAAGAAACATTCATCATTAACCATTAATAATCAATCATCGTGGCAGCAAAAAAGGAAACATATCTTCAGGCGATGGAACGTCTTGAAAAGATTGTCCGCCAGATAGACAATAATGAATTGGATATCGACGTTTTGAGTGAGAAAATCAAAGAAGCCAATGAAATAATTGCCTTCTGTACCGAAAAACTGACGAAAGCCGATAAAGAAGTCGAAAAATTATTGAAAGAAAAGCGGCAGTCTGAAGAATAAAAGTTATTTTTGCGAATCAAAGCTTAAGAAAAAATAAACTAATACATTACGATATGGAACAAATAGACTGGGCGAATCTGTCATTTGGATACATGAAGACAGACTACAATGTGCGAATCAATTTCCGCAATGGAGCATGGGGAGAACTGGAAGTTAGTAGTGACGAGCATCTGAATCTGCATATGGCAGCTACGTGTTTGCACTATGGACAGGAAGCATTCGAAGGATTGAAAGCATTCCGTGGAAAAGACGGTAAAGTGCGTATCTTCCGTTTGGAAGAAAATGCGGCCCGCCTGCAATCTACTTGTCAGGGAATCCTGATGGCTGAACTTCCTACCGAACGTTTTAAGGAAGCTATCTTGAAAGTCGTGAAACTGAACGAACGTTTCATTCCGCCTTATGAGACGGGTGCTTCTCTCTACATTCGTCCTTTGTTGATTGGTACAAGTGCGCAGGTAGGTGTACATCCGGCAGATGAATATATGTTTGTCGTATTCGTGACTCCGGTAGGCCCGTACTTCAAAGGTGGTTTCTCTACCAATCCGTACGTTATCATCCGCGAATTTGACCGTGCCGCTCCTCACGGGACAGGTATCTATAAAGTCGGAGGTAACTATGCAGCCAGTCTTCGTGCCAACAAGAAAGCACATGACTTGGGTTATTCCTGCGAGTTCTATCTCGATGCTAAAGAAAAGAAATATATCGACGAATGTGGTGCTGCCAACTTCTTCGGTATTAAGGATAATACATATATTACTCCGAAATCATCTTCTATCTTACCGTCTATCACCAACAAGAGCTTGATGCAATTGGCAGAAGATATGGGTATCAAGGTAGAACGTCGTCCGGTGCCGGAAGAAGAACTGGAAACATTCGAAGAGGCAGGTGCATGCGGAACAGCAGCGGTAATCAGCCCGATTCAGCGCATTGATGATTTGGAGAACGGAAAGTCTTATGTAATCTCCAAAGACGGTAAACCGGGTCCGATTTGTACAAAGTTGTATAATAAATTACGTGGTATTCAGTACGGTGACGAACCGGATACGCATGGCTGGGTAACTATTGTGGAGTAATACACACACTAAACTAAGACACATTTATTTATTTAATTAATTATATCATGTTAAAAGAGAATTCGCAATTACGTGCAGAAGCACGTCAGGCACTTCAAGGTAAGTGGCCTATGGCAGCCGTTGCTGCACTTATTTATTCAATCGTTGCCGGTGGTTTATCAGCTATCCCTTTCATTGGAGGATTGTGCTCATTATTTATCGGACTGCCAGTTGCTTACGGTATTGCTATCGTGATGTTTGGCGTATTCAAAGGTAAGGATGTTGATTTTGGAGTATTATTTGAAGGCTTCCAGGATTATAGCCGTATTTTTGTAACGAAATTGCTTCAGGGCATTTACACTGCTTTGTGGTCATTGCTATTGGTTGTTCCGGGCGTCATCAAGTATTATTCTTATGCAATGACGGACTATATTCTGAAAGAAGAACCGGAAATGAAAAACAATGCGGCTATCGAAAAGAGTATGGCAATGATGGAAAACAACAAAATGAAATTGTTCTTACTTGATTTGAGTTTCATCGGTTGGGCTCTTCTTGCTATCGTTACTTTTGGTATCGGATTCTTGTTCCTGCAGCCTTATATGCAAGTATCTCGTGCAGCTTTCTATGAAGACCTGAAAGCACAGCAAGGCGGAAATATTGAAGTAGACGTTGAAGTGAGCGTTACTATTTAATAGACGAATACATTCAGCTATATAGAAGAATGGAGTACGGAGAAATCTGTACTCCATTTCTTTTTGCCGGTTGCGTCAAAATCAGTACCTTTGCGACCTAATCAGGATTGATATGGGAAAGAATAAATTAGAAAAGTTTGCCGATATGGCGAGTTATCCGCATGTGTTCGAATATCCTTATTCGGCAGTAGATAACGTGCCTTTTGACATGAAAGGGAAATGGCACAAGGAGTTCTTTAAAAATGACCATCCGATAGTGCTTGAACTGGGTTGTGGACGTGGTGAATATACCGTCGGACTGGGTAAGATGTTTCCCGAAAAGAACTTTATAGCAGTAGATATTAAAGGTGCCCGCATGTGGACGGGGGCAACGGAATCATTGCAGGCAGGAATGAAGAATGTAGCTTTTCTGCGCACGAATATCGAAATCATCGAACGTTTTTTTGCGGAAGGCGAAGTTAGCGAGATATGGCTGACTTTCTCCGACCCACAGATGAAGAAAGCGACCAAACGACTGACTTCCACTTATTTCATGGAAAGATACCGCAAGTTTCTGCAACCGAACGGTATTATCCATCTGAAGACAGACAGTAACTTCATGTTTACTTATACCAAATACATGATAGAAGCCAATAAACTTCCGGTTGAGTTTATGACGGAGGATTTATATCACTCCGACCTGGTGGATGATATTCTGGGTATCAAGACTTATTATGAACAACAATGGCTTGATCGTGGTTTAAATATAAAGTATATCAAATTTCAGCTTCCGCAAGAAGGCAAATTGCAGGAGCCGGATGTAGAAATAGAACTTGATCCTTATCGTAGCTATAATCGTAGTAAACGCAGCGGGTTGAGCACAAGCAAATAACTTGCTGAAATAATCGCCATAAAGTAAGCTAAACATAAACAGTATACTGAGTGGTGAATCTGAAATAGTAGATTGTAAATCGTCAAATAGTAAATAAAATGACTCTTTATCCTAAATTGATATTGGATGCATTGGCAACGGTGCGTTATCCCGGTTCGGGAAAGAATTTGGTGGAAGCGGAGATGGTTGCCGATAATCTCCGCATTGACGGTATGACTGTCAGCTTTTCATTGATATTTGAAAAACCGACTGATCCGTTTATGAAATCAATGTTGAAGGCTGCCGAAACAGCTATTCATACCTATGTATCTCCGGATGTACAGGTTACGATAGCAACGGAAAGCAAGCAGACTCCTCGTCCGGAAGTGGGCAAGATGCTTCCGCAAGTGAAGAATATTATTGGTATCTCTTCAGGCAAAGGTGGGGTAGGTAAGTCTACTGTATCTGCGAACCTGGCAGTCGCTTTGGCTAAATTAGGCTATAAGGTAGGTTTGCTCGATGCGGATATTTTCGGGCCTTCCATGCCGAAGATGTTCCAGGTGGAAGATGCGCGTCCATATGCTGAACGTATAGATGGCCGTGACCTGATTATCCCTGTAGAAAAATATGGAGTGAAATTATTGTCGATCGGTTTCTTTGTTGATCCGGATCAGGCTACTTTGTGGCGTGGCGGAATGGCAAGCAATGCACTGAAGCAATTGATTGGCGATGCGTCCTGGGGTGATCTGGATTATTTTCTGATTGACCTTCCACCGGGAACAAGTGACATTCATCTGACTGTTGTCCAGACATTGGCAATGACAGGTGCGATTGTTGTCAGCACTCCGCAGGCAGTGGCTTTGGCAGATGCCCGTAAAGGAATCAATATGTTCACTAATGATAAGGTAAATGTACCTATCCTCGGCTTGGTTGAGAATATGGCATGGTTTACTCCTGCCGAACTTCCGGAAAACAAATATTATATTTTCGGTAAAGAAGGTGCAAAGAAGTTGGCCGAAGAGATGAATGTGCCTTTGTTGGGGCAGATTCCTATTGTGCAGAGTATTTGTGAGGGTGGGGACAATGGTACGCCGGTTGCGTTGGATGAAAATACCATCACCGGACGTGCTTTCTTGTCATTAGCTGCGAGTGTTGTCCGCCAGGTGGATCGTAGAAATGTTGAGATGGCTCCGACCCAAATTGTAGAAATGCATAAATAGCCGGAATCCGGACAAGATAGCTTTTATATAAGCTGTTCGTAAGATATAAAAAGAACCTTCATAGTTTTTATAAAGACTATGAAGGTTCTTTCTTATAGTAGCTCTATTATTTATTCAATGCTTCTGTCAGTTTCTTTTTCATGGTGTCAGCTCCTGGGAAACCGGTCTGCTGGTAAACTGTGTTACCATTGCGGTCGATAACAAAATAAGTCGGTACTCCCTGAATATTGAATTTATCCATAAGATATCTCCATTGGTCATTAGTCACACGGAAATGTTCTCCGTGAACATCGGGTATCATATTTTCCCAAGTTCCTTTGGGGGAATTTTCTCCTGCGACATATAAATAGAGGATATCCTTATCTTTCAATTCTTCTTTCATCGGAACCATAGCTTTGTTCGCCATTCTGCAAGGGCCGCACCAAGTAGCCCAAAAGTCTACTAATAGGACATGGCCTTTAAATTTGGAAATGATGGCAGAGAAGAGTTCTTCATTTTCTACTTCGCCTATTTCATTGATTTTGTATCCGGTCTTCTGTTTGTTCAATTCCATCTTCTTGAGCAACTCTCCATTGAGTGCTGTCAGCATGTTTTTGTAGGCGGGCGAAGGCAGTGCTTCAAGCGCGGTTATCTGTTCGGCGGTCAGCGGGGTAAAATCTTCAATCGAACGGTAACATTTATATGCTTCCATCATTTGGAACAGAATCCCCTGGTTTGTTCCCAACTGTTTTTCCAGAAGATCTTTCCGGGAACTGAATATTCCCGTTCCGTATGCGTATTCCGATGCATATAAATCTACCGGTGTATTGAGAGCCAATTCTTTGAATATATCAAAATAATTATCCGGAAATTCAATCTTGGTGTTTGTGTAATATTCCTTAGTCTGCTCTCTGTTCAACTTTTGACTAACGACATGTGCACGCATCAGGATATCTTTGCCCATAAAAAGTCCGATAGCTGTAGTTATATCTGTATTGGCTTTCAGAACTTCTTTTGCGGCCGGACTAAGAGGAGATTCTGCTATCTGTTTATGGATATTGCTCCGTTTCTCTATGAAATAGTTTTTCACTCCATCTATATCTTTTCCGATTACTTCGTCTACGATTTCCCCCGGACTGCTGACCAGATTACACTGAATGGTATTGTCCGTCAACTCTTGTTGCAGTTCAGCCAAATAACCGCTGTAATAAGCTTTCTTTCCATAAGGCTTATCGTCCTTTTGCAAGTGTGATTGTTGGCGTGTACATTCGGCCGTATTAATAATAATAGAACTTTCTTTTCCCGGAGCTAATAAGCAGGAAATTTGAGCAAACGGGAAAACAAGAGTCGCCGGAGTTACCGTGATGACATTTGTTTGAATCTGGAAAGTCCCGTCTTCATTTATACTCACTTCTTCGGCAAAGTTCAGCCACCTGACCGGGTCATTCAGATGCAATTTACCTGATGCCGGCATATCTTTCTTAAAGTCGAGCACTCTTCCTGTTAGTGTGGCTTTACCGTATGCGAGTTCCGGGGTAGGTAATTGGGCTTTCTTATTAATCTTATGGATTATTGCGTCTTTAGGTAACGGAGTTTTACGGAAATTCTTCTCGTTGAGCTGTATTCCCCATATCTTGTATGCTCCGTCAAAGTCTCCTTCAGAGAAATCCAGGCTGGTAACATTTTCCGGTATAGGAGGAAAGAGTAACTGAAATTCCGCTTCTCCGGATTCCGGCATCCAAAATTCTTTGTCCAGTGTTATTCCAACTCCCTTCCGGATTGGATAAAGTGCCCCGTTATTATCTTTCAGAAAACTTCCGGTTGCTACTTTTATCCAGTACTTAGGCCGATAGTAAGCTTTCACATAGACAGTGGTCACTGTGTCACTCATGACAATTTTATCAACTTCGATACTGTTGGAGCTCCAGGCAAGAAAAGGAGGACGCTCGATAACTCTGTCTTTGGCTTGTACAGTGCAAACTGTGCAGAGTATCAAACCGATAATCCATGCGAATCTTTTCATATGAATAGCGTTTTATTTCTAACAAATATAAGGATATTTTTGTAACTAGCCTTATGGAAGTAGAAAAAAGAAATTCTTTTTGGAATTGATGAGGTTAGTGTTCCCCACCGATGAGACTTGTGTCCGGCACCGGGGAACGCCTCTCTCCCCACCGATGAGGAGAGAGAGCGGCATCGGGAAAATAAATTATTGTAGCCGGAATGTAATAGGAAGGGTGTATTCTACGGCAACCGCTTGTCCGCGTTGCAGTCCCGGTTCCCATTTCGGCATATTACTTACTACGCGCATGGCTTCTGTATCTAAAGAAGGAGAAACGCTCCGCAGCACTTTTATTTCTGACAAGCTGCCATCTTTTCCGACAACCATCTTTATGATGACTCTGCCTTGCTGCTTTTTCTCTTGTGCAATAACAGGATATTTGATACTTCTGGCAAGATATTGCATTAGACCTCTTGTTCCGCCGGGGAATTTCGGCATTGTTTCTACTACCTTGAAAGTAGGCTCTGTATCTCCGGCTTTTACACCTACTGCATCGGGATTTGAATCTTCCTTTAAACCATACCCTACAACGACTACTTCTTCCAAATCAGATTGTTTGATTTCTTCAGCTTTCGGAGTTTCAGGTCCGGTTAGTCTGAACATGACAGGAACTGTAAATCTGACATTTACTGCTTCTCCTCTTTGCTTGCCGGGCTTCCATTTTGGCATTGCAGTAATTACACGTATGGCTTCCTTATCTAAATAGGGGTCTACACTCCGAACTACTTTTATGTTATCTATACTTCCGTCTTTTTTTACTACGAAACATACAATCACACGTCCTTGTATGCCTTTAGCGTGTGCTTCAGCCGGATATTTGATGTTTTGTGAAAGATATTCCATCAAGGCTTTCATTCCTCCGGGGAAATCCGGCATTTCTTCTACAACTTCAAATATGACGGAATCCGGTACAATTTTGCTATGAGTCTCCAGTGTCTCTTGCGCCTTTTTCTCCTGCGGGCGAATGATTTTTTGAATTTCTTCTGCAGGAAGTTCGGGAATAGTCGCTATTTCGGGTTTCGAAGTGACTTGTGTCGTCGCCTGTCCCATTACTTCCTTGGCGAATTTCTCTGTGGTACGTGCCACCATTTCGATGTTGCTGACAATCATCAACAGGGCAGCCAAGGGGAGAAACATAAGATACTTTGTTCTCCCTATTTCTTTTGTTCTTCGTTTATTCATCATTTTAATACGATTTTTGAGTGGTAAAACATTGAAACTATTTGATAAATTTGCTGCAGCCTTGTGATGTGCCAGTCCCAATAAATGGTACTGGTATGATTTACTGTCATGTCCCGTCTCCAATACCCGGTGATCCGCCATGTATTCGAGATTTCCTCTGACTTCCCGTTTCATCAGCCAGATAAAAGGGTTGAACCAGCAGAATGTACACATTAGTTCACTGATTAACACATCTACCGAATGATGCTGACGGGCATGCGTTTCTTCGTGAGTAATGATTTCACCGATTTCGGACTCTGTATGTGACTGTGGATGAATGAATATCCAATGGAAGAAAGAGAACGGGCCGTATTCTTTCTTTAAAAGATGTACGCGTACTCCTTGTATAGTGCTTTTAGGGCACTGGATATGTAGCCGTATGATACTGCCTAATTGCACAAGGAAACGTGTTGTTAATACTAATACTCCACTCCAATAAATGATTTTCATAAAGAGTAAGATTAACTCTTGCCAGTTCATTGTTGGTTCTTGCAGTGGAGTGATGGTTTGTTCCGGAAGTATAATTGTTGCATAAAGATCTGCCATTGCCACCATTGGTTCATGGGCTTTTACCCATCCTTGAATGTTCAACAAAGGATAAAGTAAGGAGATGGCAAAAAAGCATAGCAAAGCCGCCCGACGCCAATGGAAGAAGGTGTCTTTATAGAAAAACAACCGATAGAATGCGTAGAATAGGGCTATTGCTACATTTATCTTTAGAAAATAGGCTAATTCCGGAGTCATCATAGTAATGAATATTTTCTATTAATCTTCTTTTCCTTTTTCAATCAGGTCGATGATATCTTTGAGATCATCGGTCGAAATCTTCTGATCCTTAGCAAAGAAAGAAACCATTTCTTTGTAAGAGTTCTCAAAATAGTTACGAACTACGCCGCTCATAAAATGGCGCTTATACTCATTTTCGCGAATAGCGGGAGTGTACTGGTAAGTGTTACCCACACGTTTCGGTGTGACGTATCCCTTCCGTTCGAGGTTCTTCACGATGGATGCTACTGTGGTGTACGGCGGAGCAGGTTGCGTATATTTCGCTACGATGTCCTTTACGAAACAGCTTTGTAACTCCCAAATGTAGATCATTACTTCTTCTTCTTGTATTGTTAACTTTTCCATGGAGATATTGTTTAATTACGAATACTTCGCAAATCTACGAATATTTCGTAAACGAGCAATGGTTAGTCGGTTAATAATTGTAAATGCATGAGACTTGCAATTATATTTTAATTATCTCATTATGCTGAAAATACTTAGGCACAAAAAACACTCGTATAAACATAATTTTCGTCTAAATAGTCACATTTTAATAACCTTTATGCTAAAAATAGACTATTGGATATTTTTTTATTTAAAATAAATGAAATATCTTTGCCAGTACAAAACAGACGTTAAATATGATATGGTGCGTTTCGATACTTTAATAAGGTATGAAAGATTCCCCGCACTTAAGAACAAAACTATTTAATTAACTATGCTGACCAAAGGGAAGAGGGAGGCGAACTAAAAAATAAATGATATGAAAAAAGGTTTGATTTTTGTGCTATTCGCACTTGTTTCAATCGTTTCTTATTCTCAACTTTCTTGGAATGCGAAAGTAGGTATGAATATGAGTAACTTCACTGGGGATGCATTTAAAGATAGTAAGATGAGAATAGGATTTAATGTTGGTGTTGGTGCTGAATATCAATTTACGGAAATGTGGTCTATTCAACCATCTTTGATGTTTACTCAAAAAGGAACTAAAATGGAAGAGAGTGAGGACGGAATTACTGCTACTGCGAAATTGAATCCAATGTATCTGGAAATTCCTGTATTGGCAGCAGCTCGTTTTGCAATTGCTGATAATCAGAATATTGTGATAAAAGCTGGTCCGTATTTTGCATTTGGTCTTGCTGGTAAGTTTAAAACTGATATATCGGGTGATTTGGGTGGAATTTCTGCAGACGATGTTTTAGATTATTTTGATATTCCAAAGGAAGCAGATCTTTTCGGAAGCGGAGATAATAAAATGGATATGAAGAGATTTGATTTTGGCCTTGGAGTTGGGGTTGCTTATGAAATCAATAAATTTTTTGTTAGCTTGGATGGAGAATTTGGACTGACTAAATTAGGTGATGGTGACGGTGCTCCGAAGAACATGAACTTCTCTATCGGTGTAGGTTACAAATTCTAAAAAGAATTATACTCTCTTTATAATATCTCAGAAAAAATCCCTCGTTCCTGACTCTCTTGGAACGAGGGATTTTTGTTTCTTTTCTCAATGAATTATAACGGTTATGGTTTACATTCCCCATATCTCTATGTTATAATTACCATATTGTTCTTTGCAATGCCATATCTTATCTTCCCACTTCGCTCCCTTGTCCCTATTGAACAGAATAAAGTGACCTTCGCATACATCACCGCATTTATCCATATAAGCGGCGGTTTGTTCTAATCCTTTGGCAATCGTTTTTTCCAAGTCCCCCCGTTTAATTTTCAGTTCCAGTACAATTCGTTGCTTTGGTCCGCCATAACCATCGGTCAGAGGTTTGGTGATAAGTAAATCCGTACGCCCACGTCCCAAGCCATATTCCCGGTCAATGTAACCGCCCCCATTCACTACTCGTTGCAGAAAAGCTTGTAGTAACAGTTGTGGACCGCTCTCCTTGTAATCAAAGCGCTCAATCCACGAGTCGGCGTTTTGCCGGAAAAACTGTTGGAAGTCTAGTAGAAGCTTCTCCATATTGATGCTGTTGTCCGGGTTGATATACCAGGCAGATTGTTGGGTGAGTCCGCTTTGAGTACTCCACGTAAGTTCGCGTGGAATGATTTCACGGTAAATGGCATTAGCTATACGCCGTGGTTTGTCAAGGGTAATAAGTCCCATATCTGCCACATATTGTACGTCGTCCTGAGGAATTAAAGAATCTTCGGCATCTACTTCTCCTGCCAACATAGGTTCAATAACCCCTCTTACCCTCTCTTCCCGTAGTTTATCAATCAAGATATCAATATGCGTATCTCTCCGATATATAATCCGTTCTTGTGCACGATACATCATTTCGGGAATGATGCGGATATTTCGATCCCGATTTTCCTTCATTTCCATAGTCACTTCATAGCCTAGCGCATTGACCAGCCACGGTTGTCCTTCGGTAGCTGTCCAAATGACAGGGAAACAATCTTCATCAAATTCTTGACCGGTGGCGGCAGTGTGTTGCATATACAAATCGTGTATTTCGTCCCGGCTAAAATTGCCTAAACGCAGGGAGGTTGCTTTGATGTTGAACGCTGAACCGCCAGTGATAATGTCCTGACCGGAAGTCACGATGCGGTAATCCCGTACATCCCGTACGCCGCAGAGGACGATGCTTTGCGGAAAGTTGGACGGCCGTTGATCGTATCCGCTGCGTATTTGCCGGAGTACAGAAATCAGTGAATCACCTACCAATGCGTCTATTTCGTCAATAAAGAGAATGAGTGGTTTGTCCAAGACATTAGATAATGCTTTTAAATAGCTGGTTACAAGTCCACCAGTGACAGCTTCTTCTCGCACTTGTTTCAGCAATTCGAGAGGAGAACGGTTTCCTAATACCGTGCATGCTCTTTCCGCTATTTCTCCTGTTACAATTATTTCCACTGTTTTCGTATCATTGCGGTATGCCTGTCCGGCTTCAATGTTGGCATAGACTACACAGAATTCTCCACGGGCATTCAGGTAGTCGCGTAAAGCTAGGAGACAGGATGTTTTTCCTGTCTGCCGGGGAGCGTGAAGGACAAAATACTTCTGTTGATGGATAAGTAGCTCTATCTCTTCCACATTAATGCGAATAAGTGGATCGATATTATAGTGGAGACTAGGCTGAATAGGGCCTGCCGTATTAAAAAATTTAGCTACCTGTTTCATATTTCTCTTATTAGGTAATGTACAATACACAAAGGTATCATTTTCTTTCGATAAAGCAGGCTGTACATGCTACTTTAGTGTAGTTTCTTTCTCTTTCAGCTCCTTATATCTCTCTATGGCATGTTTACGACTCATAAGTATTTGCCAGCGATATACCCAGCAGGTAGTAAGGAAATAGATACCCGCCTGTAACCACAAAGCTTTGTATTCAAAAGCCACTTCACTCAAAGTTGCTCCCATATTATTGATTTTTACAAAACCATTGATCCCGAAAGTAGACGGGAATATGTAAGATACATATTTCCAGAACGGAGGAATCGCAGCCCCTGGCCAGGAAATTCCTGATATAAATAGCAAAGGAACGGATGTGAATACAAAAATCAGCATACACGTTTCCCGGTTGCGAATGGCAATGGACGTTGTCATGGCAAAGAAAATACAAGCCGCCAAATAAGGAACAACGAATAATACTAATGAACCGGGTTGTCCGATTTGGTTGAGGCTGAATAGTCGTGGTACGATATGTAGCACATAGAAAGCCACCAATACATAAACCATAAAATAACTCAGTCCTTTTCCGAGTACGATTCGCAATGTACCGTTATAATGCCGGTTGATGGGTACGAGATCCTTGAACCGGTTATTTTCACGGGCTGTTCCGGCAGCAAGACCGATGCCGAGCAATAATGTCTGTTGAATAATCAATACCAGTACGGCAGGAATCAGGAAAGCGGCGAATCCGGCAGTAGGATTGAATATCGAAATCTCCTCATATTCTATCGGATAAGCAGTTATCTCATCTTGTCGGTCGGTCGTATTACCGCTACGGGCAATCTTAATATCCTGATTCATATCCAATGAAACGGCGGTATTGGCTATCAGCATGGACTTATAATAAAGTAATCCGCTCATATCACAATAGATGCTGACTTGCGTCTGCTTTCCTTTTGCGATATTATCACTGAAATCTGAAGGAATGTAAATGATGCCATACGCATGTCTGTTCTTCAGCATTTGCTTGGCTTCTTCCATATCGGCACAATAAGATACGATTTGAATATCGGGCGTAGCATCTACTTTCCGGAGATATTCGCGACTCAAAGAGGAATGGGAATCGTCCACAACAACGGCAGGAACTTCGCGCACCACTTCATTGTCATAGATAAAGCTATACAGCAGTGGATAGCCCAACGGGACGAGTATAAAGAATATCAGTACCCCCTGGTCGCGGAAAGTTGTCTGAAACTCACGCTTCCAGATATAAAACAGGTCATTGATGCCTTGGGCTATCTTATCTTTTAATTTTATATCTTTCATTTAGGGTATGTATTTATAGTAAACCAATGCTTCTTTCAAGCGATGAACCACGAAGAAAGGAAGCATCATGAATATTAATAAGGCCATATAGTTACTCCATGAGTAAGCCATGCTATATCCGTTGAGTGCCTGATCTACATAAATCAGGAAATAATGACGCAATGGAAACAGGTTGCTCAAAGCCTGCAAAACAGGATGCATCGCCATCACCGGAAATGAGAAACCGGAAATAGAGAACGATATGACACCCCATAACGAAGCGAAGCTTAGTCCGAGCCGCAGAGTAGGCAGAGTGCCTATCATGAGAATTCCACAACACTGTGATGCCAGCACAAGACAGAGCGTGGCGAATATCATGGGAAAGATACCGCTATTGCAGGGGAAATGCAGGAAACCATATAAGTATACATTATAAAATATACCCATAATGAAGAAGATTACCGTGTGCGGAAGCAGCTTTCCTGCCAATGCTATATAAATGGAATTGTTACTCATGCGCAACCATTCACGGGCGGTGCGATCTTTGATTTCTACACCGATAGAATAAACGGTGACCATGAATATAAGCAGCATGAGTACTCCCGGTATCAGCGTATTGCATAGATATACCGAATAGTTCAGCCAGGGATTATTCAACGGATGCGTATCTATCACGATAGGTTGCAGAAATCCCATAGCCTGATCTTCCGTAGCTCCTTTGGCATATAGCGTGGTACGTGTGGCAGAGCCTGCTGTCAGTTCCCCCATCATTTTCATATCCCTGAAAAGCAGGGAACCTGCAATCAGGTATGAATAGTTGGTATAGAAAGAAATCTTGGGTTGCCGCTGGCTTTGTGCTTCCGCCGACAAGCCTTTGGGTATATAAAAGAACCCGTAGATTTTTCCTTCCTGTACGGCGATACGTGCATCCGTCACATTACTGTAATGGGCGACGACACCCGTCTGCGAAAAAGCATCCAGATTGCGCACGATATTGCGGGACGTAGACGAATCATCCATATCCACCACACCGGCAGGAAGATCCTTCGGCAGTCCCGAATCCATTAAAGTGGTGAAGAAGATATAGCAGAAAAGTGGGGCGATGACCATGCAGAAGAGATAAAGCGGTCGTGATACCAACCGCCGGCATTCTCTTTGCATGACCTGCCACAATGCTATATATTTCTTTTCTCTCTCTTTCATGATTACTTATCAATGACAACTGACATGCCCGGACGAAGATTCTCTACTTTTTCCATCGGAGATGCTTTCACTTCAAATGTTTTCAGATCAAACTGACCGGTCGTCTTGGTAGCCTTCCAGGCTGCGTAACTACCCAAGTCCTTCATATAATACACTTTGAGTTTGATCGCTTTATTATCCAAAGCCGGAACGACTGCTTCAAATTCAGTTCCCATAGTCAGGTTTTTAAGCAGGTCTTCGCGCACATTGAACGTTATCCACATGTCATTCAGTTCGGCAATATTCATGATAGGTGCGCCGGTACCTACCAGTTCTCCTACCTTCGGGAAAATCTCCGAAACCTCTCCGGCTGCCGGAGCGATAAGATAAGTCTCTTTGATGTAAGATTCAACTTCGGCAACGGCTCCTTTTGCACGGTTGACAAGAGCTTCCGCAGCCATTTTGTCCTCACGTTCAGCTCCGTTCTTTGCCATTGTATATTGTGCTTTTGCAGCTTTTTCGGTAGCGATAGCGGCGTCCCGTTGTGCAGTTACTTCGTCCAGCTTTTGTGCGGGCATCACTCCCTGTTCATACAAGTTTTTCACTCTTTTGTATGATTTTTCGGCAATGGTGACTCCCGCCTGTGCTTTCTGCCACATCTCATAAGCGGCCTGAATCTGTTCCTGACGTGCCCCTTTGATAGCTTTTTCGTTTTGTGCCTGTGCGGCAGCTTCGGCGGCACGTGCCTGTTCCATCTTCGCCACTACATCCGGCGCTTCCAGGATAGCCAGTGTATCACCGGCATTGACCTGCTGTCCTTCTTTCACGCGAAATTCCAGAATACGTCCCGGAACTTTGCTTGAGACACGATATTCGGTAACTTCTGCCTGTCCCTGAATGATTTCAGGCCCTTTGCGAAGCATGAAAAAACCAACGACTGCAACGATTGCAATAACTCCGAGTAAAGTAAGAAAAGCCAGCAGCATATTGCTGTTTTGTGATTTAGTAGGTGCCATATGATTATGAATTATTTCAAAGTTCCTAATGATTTTTTTAGATAAATTTCTGTCAGCTTCACGTCTATTTGAGCATCAATCTTCTCCGATTGGGCGGATAGCCAGGCTGTTTGCGCTTCGAGAACATTACTGGTAGCAATTACGCCCTCTTTAAAGCCAAGTGTCGCATAGCGAAGATTCTCTTCCGCCTTCTCCATATTCTTGGAAGCCATCACCAGTTTTTTACCGGCCTCGTTCACCTTGAACGCTGCCTGATTAACCTGCAATTCGATTTTTTCCCTGGCATCTTCCAGTTGATATTGCGCGATTCTTGCTTCGGCTTTGGCAGACCTTGTTTTGTAAATACCTTCGCCCCAATGCCAGATAGGTATCTGCACCATCACTCCGACATTCCACATTCCTTTGAACTTATTCTCGAAACTGTTGAAGACAGAAGGATTCGTGACCATATAATTTCCCATTAACGCAATAGAAGGAAGATGCTCGGAACGGGTTACGTTCACTTTCTGCCTGTAGATTTGCGTAGCCAGTTCGAGACTGCGTATCTCCGGTCGGTTGGCGTAGGCCGTTGACATATCGAAATGAGTCTCCGGTGCTAATAGGGGAATGTCATCCATATTTTCGTCTGTCAGGGTGACGGGAGAGCTAAGATCGAGCCCGCATAGTTGGCACAACAACATTCGGGCAAGGCTTAATCCGTCTTCTACTTTTGTCAGGGTCATTTCCGCTTCATTCACCTTGACGCGCACGGATAAACCGTCTGCTTTAGTGGCTACTCCTTCGGCAATCATCTTTTCCACATCGCTGTCCAACTGTTGCAGAAGTTTCAGATATCCTTCCGCCAACTTTTTCTTATTGACTAATGAAATGACTTGCCAATAAGCCTGGTCGGTGCTCATGATAACTTCCTGCATGCTGCCTTGATGTTGCTGACGTGCCAGTTCCTCGGCGTATTGTGTTATCTTGTTGTAAGCGCGGATTTTTCCACCCATATAGAGTGGCTGTGTCAGCGTGACAGCTCCGGCGTATACGTTTCTAGTGTCCGTGCGGAGCGCGTCTACCAGTGAACTTCCGGCATTGTTAAAGGCAGAAGTCAGGCTCGCTCCTAATTCAGGGATTTTAGAAGCAAGTTCCGGATGTAATTGTGCTATGATTCCACCGGCTTGCTCCAATGGGCCTGCCAGACTGGTTCCCAATCCCGAAAGTGCAGCTTTCTGGTCGGCATTCAATAAAGAGAACTCTTTTTGATTTCTCATGTAAGCTCCGGTTGCCGAGAAGCTGGGTAGGTAATTGGTAAATGCGGCTTTTCGCTGATAGTGGGCGGCATTTATCTTTTCATTGCTTATCAACAGATCTTTATTGTTGGCAAGGGCTAAAGCGCGGCAACTATCCAAACTCAGTATAGTTTGCGCTTTTACTATAAAAGTCAGGTTTAACAGAATTGTCAGGAGAAATAGTTTTTTCATCGCATCTTGCATATTAATAAGGTGATACTTCTATTTAAATAACCCTGTTCTTATGTAATTTGTTTATTGAAGTAGTCAGTTTTTTTGAACTTGTTAGCTTAAACAATAATTGCATAAACAACGATGCAAATGTATGCGCTTTCTGGGAAAACGCAAAAAGAATTAGCTTTTTTTAAAAATATAACAAGATGAGCGGGGGGAGAAGAAAAGAAAGAAGGCTGTCCTTCCATGATGAAGGACAGCCTTTCCTGATATATAAATGTAAGGGGATTTGCTTTATTAAAGAGCACCTACTTCTTTCAAAGCAGCGTTAGTTCCGTGAACAGCTTTTGCGCTAG
>ERZ791872.928-NODE-928-length-22675-cov-6.813484_pt1 | contig 22675 bp, 23 predicted proteins | sample MGYA00510279_ERZ791872 | MGnify/ENA primary metagenome ERZ791872 (study PRJEB30046, sample SAMN00792103) | human gut metagenome | study: EMG produced TPA metagenomics assembly of the A metagenome-wide association study of gut microbiota in type 2... | reverse complement strand
AGTGGAGCCCACGCATGGAACTCCACCGGCTACGGGCATCGCAAGTTTCCGTAGCGCAACCATATGTACATTAACATTACAAGATGTGTATGTCAATAAACTCATGTTAGATATTGAATTATATTTTCCTGTATCGGCTGATTTTATCCCAGTTAGCAGGAAATCCCATATTATCAAGCAATTGTTTCTCTGTAAGATGAGGACACTGCTTAATTACAGTTTTTATAAGTTTTGAAAGAGCAGTTTTAAAGAGTCTGAATTCATCATTATTTATCAGGTAGCGTAGGGCAATTACAACTGCGAATAAATCCTGCTTGCCGTATACATAGTGATTATTGTTTTGATTGATTTGAAGCTTTTGGTGTAGCAGGGTATCAGGAATTGTCTCGTTTATTCTGAATGAAAACAGACGCTCCCCATGGGCACATACATTACGGCATTTGCCTATAATGTTGATAAACTGATGCAATTGTTTTTCTGAAACATTCTGAAAGTTTTTGCTGATTTTGGTTCTAATATCAGTAGTTGCATATTGATACATTTTGGAAATCTGCCCAAATGTTAAAGCATTTGTTGCAACCCATAATGGTACATTGTGATATGTATTGACTGAATGCTCAATATAGGCATATTTGCTAGGAGTAGCAATAACTTTTTGTAATGAATGAGTCAGGCGAAGCAGTTCACGATGGTTCTTTCTGGTGTGATTATAATTATTTATATCAAGATACATGGACTGCTGTTCACCATATTTTTCACAGAAGTGATAGGAAAACATGGATTTTATATGGCGTTCTACATGAAGAATGTATTTCAGAAACAAAGTGCGTAGCTCTTCATCAAAGTAGTAGAAAGAAACTAATTCATCAAAAGTAACGCCATGAATATATTTATTTGACGGAGCGTGTTTGAAAAGAGATTTGTATCCACCTATTAGAGAATAGTAGCTGAGTTCTTCCAGTTTTTTAGTGGCATATTCGTGATTAGGAATAGCAAGTTGCTTGTCATATTCAAGAATATGTAGCTGCTGCTCATAGGTGAGAAAGTTTTTTGCCATATAGTATTTCCTTTCTGAAACAGGCATAAAAAAAGTGGAGCCCACGCATGGAACTCCACCGGCTACGGGCATCGCAAGTTTCCGTAGCACAACCACTACAAATAATATACCATTGATATCTGGCGATGTCAAACAGTATTTTTTTAGTGGCATTAATAGTTTATGCGTTTCTGTGTGTGATATTCTTATTTTGTTCATTCTTGGCATTCAGCCATTTTTCTTTATATTCCAGTGCTTTCTCAGGCTTGTGCCATCTGGCATATAGATTATTCAGATATCCGTATACAGATTTCAGATAGTTATTCTTAGAAACATAATTATCAAATGCTGAAACAGCAGTATCAGATGAAGCTAAATCAGAATCACTGGTATCCATAGCAGCATTGATAATACTCTCTGCTGCCAGTAGATTCTTTTCGGCTTCTACTGGTTTACCTTCCTTTAATGCAATTATTCCGGAAGCAAGTCGGCAGCAGCCATAATCTAAAGTGTTGTAGCCTTCGTTATCTGTTACAAGAGCATCATATTGATTAAGGACAAGCCGTGCAAGCTCTAAATCACCAGCAAGTATCAGCATATTTACAAGATTAAGCATCTGTTGGAGCATATCATGCGTTTCAATTATGCCGGTGTCAGCATATGGAATCCTTATCTCAAATGCCTTGTGTAAGGCTTCGGTTGCTTTATCAGTTTTTTTAAGTGCAAGATATACATTGGACAGATTGTTATAAAGATTTGAGAGTAGATTGATATAGCGCTTCTGATTCATGGTGTTCATAGTGTCATCTTCATTTTCAAGCAGGTGTATAGCTTTTTCACGTTTCTTTACAGCCACATCATAATCCTTTCTCATGTATGAAAGCTCTGCTTTGTAGTCTAAAAGTAATGCTCTGTCACAGACAGAATCGATATGCTCCTGTTCCATAAGGTATGATATTCGGTCAGCCAGTTTTGACATATAATCCCTGACAGAGTATTTTTCAAGATATGGAAACATATCCTGAAGGAATAACAGATAACAGGCAGAATTATCATTGATGATGTTTTCTACAACACTTATCATAGCCTGTATCGTATTATCGGGCTTTCGGACTTCTAAGCCATGCATCAAGCAGATTGAGTGAAGACTGTTTACAAGTGTCTGACAATTGGAAATGCAAGGATTTAATTCCTCATATATGATTTCCTGTATCAGAGGATGCAGGTTTATTTTCTTATTCTCTATGTCATCTGTTATAAAACCATATCGGGCAAGATAATTAACATCATGTAAAGAGGCGAGCTGCAGCCAGTTCCTGAAATGATTCTTATACACGCCGGATACCGGAAGGATTGACAGGTTCTTAAGTATATCGGTTTGAGAAGAATTAAGCCGGCTGATCTGCATAAGAATACGCAAATGTTCAATCATAAGCCCATCATAATAATCCCCATCTTTATATAATTCCACATTTTCACTATCTGTGATATTAAGCCCACACTGCTTTAATTCATGCAGTAATTCATCAGGCTCAAGACCGCCTGCTGCAAGTGAAAGAGCTGATAATACGACAGTCAGGGTGTGGGAATGAACTTCTCTTATTATCTGTTTAACTGTTTCAGTATCATCATCCGAATAAGGACAATGCGAAGCAAAAAGCTGTAAAAGGTCTTTTTCAGATGCTATCTCTTTAATCTTAATCGAAGCATATTGTTTTACTTCACAGCGTGTCGTGACAAGCAATTCAAAATCATTCTTTACAAATTCTTTGAAAAAAGCATCATCCTTAGGAAGTGCATTAAAGTTATCCAGTATCACAAGGCTGTCCTGATGCAGGGAGCGTAGCAGTCGGTAATGTGAGTCAAATAGAGCATCCTCATCCATATCTGATGTATCATCTGAAAATTCCATGGCTGCAATGTCTTTTCGCAGGCTGCCGGAATAAAACAGGTAGATGATATTGGTATATTTCTTTTTATTCCTGCTGGCATAATATTTTGCCAGTTCACTTTTTCCTATTCCTGCGATTCCATTTATGAAAACAACGGATTCAGAAGCAAGCAGTCTGCCACATTCTTTTATCTCATCATTTCTTCCGATGAATTCTTTTACAACAGCCGGCAAACGATTACTTAGCAGAATGTCAGTAAGCTCCGGTGAATACAGGTTCTTTCTGTTATGGTCAGATAATATGGCGTAAAGCATAACATCTGTAAAAAATGTGGCATTATCATCAATGGCAATTAATTCATCAGCTTTGGTAATGCCAATTATTTTTCGGCTGTTATTAATCATATCTTCCAACAAATATCTGGTATTAGAAACATTTATAAGATTAGGAATAATCTTGTTCTTAAAGTCCGTAATCATCTGATTACGCCCGGTATCATTTTTGTATTCATTCAGAATATCTACAGGAACAGGTCTTGCTCCATTACACCAGCGGCTGAATGTGATGTTATCATCTGAAGCTTCACCATAGTCAGAGGCTTCATCCAACAGGCAGAGCGAAAATAGGTCACGCACAAGCCGGTGCTGTGGGTAAGTCTTTATTTTATTGTCAAGTAATGCACCTGTCACATGTGCAAATGTCAATTGATTTTTCATACTTTCTCCATGTCTATGTCAACTTCCAGTCAACATGTCGTCAATGTGTTTCATTCTCAAAATTTACTATCATTATCACAACAAAACATAGCCAGCAGACAGCAGAAGATATCTGAAATGGCTATAAATATTATAACATAGAACAAACATATGTTCTACAACTTTTTTGCACATTGAAAACTAAATGAGCTTTATCATATGCCAACAGAACCAGCGAAGATGTTTCCGGTAGGAAACGGAGCGGGTGAAGACACTTCCGTCAAGGGTGGGAAACGGACTCGAACAGGAGTAGCCCACAGGTCACGAAGCGATTCGGGGGACTAAAGGTCAGCTGTGAGACTGACAACATGTGATATGCAGAAAGCCAAATGAAGTATCTTTCAACGGTATGATTATCACAATTGAGATTTCGGTAAAAGAAGGTGATATGTTTAGTATTTTAAGAAGGGGGTGTTTACACATGGCAAAAGAATTAGAATTAGCCAAGAAACTGGCTGTACTTGGGTGGATTTTCCGCAAGGGACTGATTACCGAAGATGAGTACAGTAGAACAAGAATTCATATTATGAGTGAATATGATGTTATAACTTTTATGACAGCATAGCCGCACATTCGTTAACATTTATATTTTGAATTATAGTGTAGGCAGTAGCAGAAATGATGTTACTGCCAATTTATTTTATACAGACAGATTTTAGGGAAGGAGCGTTTTCTATGGATGAAAAACAGGTAGAAGTAATAAAGAAAGTGGATGGTCCTGTTATCAGAGACCGCAGAAAGATGGGAAAACCACTTACTATTACAAGAAAAAGAGTAGCAGCATATGTCCGTGTCAGCACGAATGGAGAAGAGCAGATACAGAGCTTTAATTCACAGAAGCAGTACTATCAGGATAAGATAGATTCCAATAAAGAGTGGGTTATGGTTGGGATATACGCTGATGAGGGTATCACAGGAACCAAAACAACGAAAAGAGAGCAGTTTCTTAAGATGATTGATGATTGTATGAATGGTCTTATAGATATTGTAATTACGAAGTCAGTATCAAGATTTTCACGAAATCTTGTTGATACACTGCAATATACCAGAATGCTAAAGGTAAAGGGAGTTACAGTAATTTTTGAAAAAGAGAATATTGACACATCAAAGATGGAAAGTGAGATGCAGTTATCACTTTTATCTGCTCTTGCACAGAATGAGGTTGAGTCTTTATCCCAGAATGTGACAATGGGTGTGCAGATGAAAATGTCCAGAGGAGAGCTGATGGGATTTAACGGATGTCTCGGATATGATTATAACCCGGAGGATAAGAGTATAACTATCAATGAAGCAGAAGCAGAGACAGTTCGCCTGATTTATGATTTGTATCTGCAGGGATATGGTGCATATAGAATTGCGAAGGAGCTTACGAGGCTTGGTAAGGTCAATAAAAAGGGCAATGTTAAGTGGACAGACAGCGGTGTTAGGGGAATTCTTAAGAATGAAAAGTACAAGGGCGATTTGCTTATGGGAAAAACTTACACAGTAGACCCGATATCAAAGAGGCGTCTGGATAATCACGGTGAATCCAATAAATATTATACGAAGAATCATCATGAAGCCATTATTTCAGAGGAAGAGTGGGATAAAGTTCAGGATATTTTAAAAAGCAGATATCGTACTAATGAAAATGTATCAGATGCGGAGAGAATCAAGTTTGCAAGAAAATACGCTTTTAGCAGTATGTGTCAGTGTGGTTTCTGTGGAACTAATCTCACCAGACGTTCCCATAATCAGGATACAAAGCATAAAAAGCCGGTATGGAAATGCCGGACGGCAACGAATAAGGGAATTGCAAACTGCCCACATAGCAAAGCCGTAGATGAAGTGGTTATCGAAAATGCGTTTCTTGAGATGTTTAAGTTGCTTGCAGAGAATTTTGATGATGTACTTGAATCTGTGTTGTCATCAGTGGAAGAAACATTATCCAAAGACGACAGTACAGAAAAATTGAAGCGTATTGAGAAAGAGATTTCCTCGCTTGAAAAGAAGAGAAAAAAATTGACTGATATGTATCTGGATGATAAAATTTCTAAAGAAGCTTATGACGATAAATACAGTGAGATTAGCAATAAGTTGGATAAATGTGAAGAAGAAAAGCATTTATTTTCTGACTGCGTATTATCACAGAAGAATATTGCTGATAAGATGAAACTCATCAGGCAGAAGCTTAAAGGGGCTGATGTACTTGATGAATTTGACAGAGTAGTATTTGAAAGCATTGTGGAGAAAGTCGTTGTCGGTGATATGGAAGAGGATGGCACAGCTGATCCGTATAAGCTGACATTTGTGCTAAAGGGTATGGATGACAGAAGCATACCATATGCCAGAGACCGATATATGAATCTTTGTGAAAAGGCTGTGTAGACAACAAGGAGGAGCTTAAAAATGAGCGATAATCATGACTTGTTGAATGATAAAGATGTGTGTTCTTTTGAAGAACACGAGGCAGAAAATGTGTGTTCCAACAAAGATGCCGTTGCATGTGGAGACTGTGGTAGGACTACACAGAAAGGATATGTAGAAATCCTTGAATTTACGCACTTTGTAGAGTTTTTCAGCTTCAACAGGATTGCTGAAAATCACAAGGAAAAAGAGCTTGTGAGGAAGGTGACTGTTGTTGTAGCGTTAGACCTCGGTTGTGGGAACACAAAGAATTCTGAATATGAAAGTAAATAGAGAACTATCAGATATGTTGATAGAACGTAGGGATACTTGAAAGAGTGTCCCTATTTTTTATATTAGGGCATTTCATTAGGAGTGCCTTTTTCAATTCAATTTAAAAGGAGGTTCACTATGAACAACACAGAGTAAGGAGCAGAAAACAAAAAAGAACAGACAATCAATTTTATCAGCGAAGCACATGAAAAATTCTACTATGAAAAATTAAAAGAGGTATGCTATCAGGATGTGTACCACAAGGAACTTTGCTATTGCCTTGGTATCAGCGATGATACGAGAAGAAATGTTGATAGCATCTATGATTTTAAGACGGGATGCGTAAAAACTGAGTGTCTGCATGAAGGCTGGCAGACCAGTGGCCGTATGAAGGTGGTGCGAATGGCATTTAACCTATATTGCAACGGCACACCGAGTGTAGATGATTACACAAAAACAGAGGAACAGGTAAACGAGTGCAGGCAGTATACAGTGGAGGACTTGTTCTGCTGTGCCTATGCACCTTTCTTTTGGCAGGCGATACAGATCCGCTATCCGGAGTATGCGATTTATAACCGGGAACTGTATGCCTTATTTGGAGGAGCAGACTAATGTTAAAAGTCAGATTGATGGGAACGAAGAATGACATTGTGTGGTTTCAGAAAATCTTACAGCGTCATCCAAAAGTAGAAGTTCTGGAGATATCAGAGCTTTATAGCAATAAAGGGACAAACAAATATTACAGAGCTTATGCGGAAGTGCAGAAAAGCAATGTAAAGAGCAGCAGATAAAACAGTTCACACTTGAATTATGTCATTGGCTGCATGAAGAATACCACAACCAAGATTACGAATATCAAAGCGTATATGGTGACAACGCTTTATAATGCGCCAAGTACAATCAATCATTATTACCAACAGGAGGTACAGCACGATATGTATGGAGGTGGATGGCATGAAAAGGGTATTGTTTAAGTTCATTGTTCCGGCAGTGATAATTGCGGTATGGATGCTGACCTGTTATCCGGTATGCAATAAAGCAGAAGGCTTTGACTGGTTTTTATATTGGATTATTGCAGGGTGCCCGTTTGGTATCTGCCGGATGTGCCTGTGGCTGATACCGAAGAATTTCGGCATCAGTGGGAGCATTGGTGTTCTTGCTCTGAATTGTATCATAGGCGGTTTAATCGGCGGTGTAGTGCTGATTTTCAAGATAATTGGCATTGCAGGAGAGCTTATCAGTATTGTAACAGGACACTTCTGGACGAAAAGTCCAAAAGTGGAAATATAGAACTTCTGGACATTTTGTCCAAAGGTGGAGCAGTCAAAACATGGCTGCTCTTTTATTGTTAGAAGGAAGGAGTGTAAAAAGATATATGGAGTCAATGAGAGATGTGGATAGGGTAATGGAACGGGAGATTAAAAAAGGAAGTACACCCTTACAGTTTGAACAGTTAGGCTTCCAGTATAAGTTTAAGACGGAGTATCCAACGAGGAAAAAGAAACGAGGATAGAAAAGAGTTCGTGTTTGTGATACAATTATAATATAAATTTGTAAGGAATATTAGTAGGTAGGACTAAAGGGGTATTACTGCAAGTTGGTTTAATAGTTATAGCTGACATTATGCTTGAACTTTTTATTGATATTTTGCACAAGTGTATAGGTAATAGCATTAAAGAGAGGAGAATGGAATAATGAATCTTTTATCGAAACTTAATTCTAGTGCGAAAACAAAAACAATAGAGCCTAGAGAAATTTTTATGACATTACCTTCAAAAGCACCAGGTTATGGATATCCTAGAGATGTTCAAAGTGAAGTGTGGAAAAAGTGGTTTGATATAAGAAATGAGAAAAATGTAATTTTAAAAATGAATACTGGTAGCGGTAAAACAGTAGTTGGGTTGATTATGCTTCAGAGTTGTTTGAATGAAGAAAAGGGACCTGCTATATACGTAGTTCCTGATAATTATTTGGTTAAGCAAGTCATTGATGAAGCTAAGAGATTGGGAATTTCTGCAACAGTGGATAAAGATGATTATAACTATTCAAATTCAAAAGCAATTCTTGTTACCTCTATTCAGACTATTGTAAACGGTCATAGTTATTTCGGCATGAGAGAAGCCGGAAATTATCCTATAGGGAGCATTATTATTGATGATGTACATGCGTGCATGGATAAAATAATTGACCAATTTATGATAAAAATTGATGCTGAAACGGATGCCTATAAGGAATTAATTGCTTTATTTAGTTCTTCATTAAAAGACTATAATCCAAAGAATTACATTGATGTTGTTGAAATGAAAGATTGTCGAAATAATATGCTTGTACCATATTGGGAATGGCAAAGACAGCAAGACAACATTTATAGAATATTAACGAAATATAATAATAGTGATAATACCTCAATATACTTTGGATTACCGTTGATAGAGAGATGTTTGGAAACCTGTGATTGTATAATTACTGCTTCTGCAATTGAAATATCTCCTAAAGGAATTGATTTAGATAAGATATCTAGTCTTGAAGAAGCAAGTAGGCGCATATATATGAGTGCAACTTTAGCTGATGATAGTGTGTTTGTTTCTGCATTAGGATTAGATACAGAAGATATGAAGAACATTATTACTCCGGAGAATGCTAATGATATGGGAGATAGATTAATTATTTTTCCCAAGTACGTAAATAGTGATATATCGGAAATTGAGATAAAGGAAAAAGTTGAGGAAACAGCTAAAAAGTATAATGTCGTGATACTCGTACCTTCTTTCTCTAGGGCAAAATTTTGGGATGAACAGGGGATGCGAACAGTTACAAAGGATAATATAGACGGAATAGTTAAAGCATTAAAAAGCGGTAAACATGTAGGAAAAATAATTTTTGTTAATAGATATGATGGAATTGATTTGCCAGGTGATGCTTGTAGAATGCTGGTTATTGATGGACTTCCCCCTTTAAATAGTATTAAGGATAGATATATTCAAAGTGTGGCTCCTCAGAGCACTATATTATTGAGGGAGCAAGTTCAAAGAATCGAACAAGGTATGGGACGTGGAGTTCGTTCTAATGACGATGAATGTTGTGTTGTTCTTATGGGTGACGAGCTTTCAGATGTTTTATCAAGAAATAAGGGAATAGATTATTTTAGTGCAGCAACGAGATGCCAATATGATCTTTCAAAGCAATTATGGGATTTATTAGTTAGTGAAACAGGTTCCAAGCCAACAATTGATCAGATATTTGAACTTGCAAATTATTCGTTAGAAAAAAATGCAGAATGGGTTACAACCTGCAAGGAAAATTTAGCTGCTGTCAAGTATTCAACTGAGGCAAAGGTAGATGAAAAGATAGTTGCTCAGAGAAAAGCTTTTGAAAAAGCTATAAATATGCAATGGCTTGATGCTGCAAATGCTATTAAGATAGTTAAAGATAAAGAGAATGACAAAAAAACTAAGGGATATTTATGTCAGATTCAGGCTGAATATATAAATAAAATAGATTCAGCTCTTTCTCAAGAAATACTAAAAGTGGGTAAAAATTTAAGTGCAGCTATTCTGTCACCTCTTGCAGGCATACAGTATCAAAGAACAATTAATACAATTCCGCAGGCACAAGCTATCAGCACAAATCTACTTGCTGGAAAACTTGGGTTAAATGAACTGTTAGTATATATAGACGGAGTTCTATCAAATTTATGTATAGGAAGTGAATATGAAAAGTTTGAGGAGGCACTAAATCAAATAGGAGTGGTTCTTGGCTTTGTATGTTCAAGACCTGACAAGGAAACTGGAGGGTATGGACCTGATAATTTGTGGGCAATTGACTCAAACAAATATTTGGTCATTGAATGTAAAACGGAGGCTATTACTCAAACGATAAAGAAAGATTATTGCAATCAATTATCAGGATCGGTTAATTGGTTTAAGGAGAATTATGTATACCCAAATGAGTGTACACCAATAATTGTTCACCCATCTAAATTTGTTGATGTGGTTGCATCTCCAGATGAAAATATGAGAGTGATGACCGAGGAAGAATTAACGTGTTTTAGAAAGAATATTCGTGATTTCTATAGTGCTCTTTGTCATAATGGAAGTATTAGCGATATAAGCAAAATTAATGAATTATTGAGTATATATAAGCTAAGAAAAGACGATATTGTTAATAGGTATACGGTTAAGTTTGAACGGCAGAAATAAAAGGATAAATTATAGGGAATGAAAGCAATTAGCAATAGATTTTACGGAAAAGATATTGTACAATTTTGCTAATTCAAATTTGCTGGATAGTATCAATATAATAACTACAATTAAATAACACTACAGCGTCAGAGCGTATGGGAAAACCTGTACGCTCTTTTTTTATCAAAAATGGAGGAGAATCACATGGAAGAAACAAATGTAACAATGACTACAGAGGAAATGCAGGGTGAGCCTGCAGCAAAGGAAAATGAGACAAAGGCGGAGAATGCCATTGGCAGGTTGGAAAATCTTGCGAACCGAGGTTCCTACGAGTATACACAGGAACAGGTAGATGCTATGTTTCAACGACTGTCGCTAAAATAATGAAAGAAGAAAATTTATGTTTGGAAGAATATTTAGAAAAATATAAATAAAAACAAAAGAAAATCCTAACTTTTTTTATAGTAGGATTGTTATATTATTTAGAAAACAGAGGGAGGCAAATTTGCGAATGGAATACAAAACTGATTCTTTGTTAGTACATCTAGCAAGAGCAGGAGATGAGGATGCGTGTGAAAAACTGGTCAAAAAATATTACTCAAGTATATATCAATATTGTTTGCTACATATCAATGATCCCTATGAGGCAGAGGATTTGACACAAGAAGTGTTTACACGTTTCTTTTCCAATTTATATAGATATAAAGAATATGGAAAAGTTAAGAATTATCTTTATACAATTGCCAGAAATACCGTTAAAAACTATTACAAAAAGAAAAAAGATATTCCATCAGAGGAACTGCTAAAATCAGAGGACTGTAGTAAAAATCATGTAGAAGATCTAGGAGTCCGATTAACTATTGAACAGGCAGTGAGAAAGTTACCGGAAGAAATTAGAGAAACGGCAGTTTTATATTTTTTTCAGGAATTGAAGCAAAGAGAAATTGCAGAATTACTTCATATCAAACTTTCTCTTGTAAAATATCGAATCGGAAGAGCAAAAGAGCTTTTAATGAAAGAGTTGGAGGTGAAAAAAGATGAAGAATTATAAGCAACAAATAAAGGAATATAAAGAGGAGATTGAAGAAAAGTATGTAAGGGCTGAAGCAGAGAACAAAACAGTAAAAGCATGTCAGAATATTTTGTCAGAGTCGGTTTTATCGAAACAATCGCATAGAACATCTTATTTTGAATTTTTGTATGAGCAGACAAAATTCATAAAAAAAAGATGGTGGATTTTACAAGGTTGTGTTCTTATGTGTCTATGGATATGGTTGAGTAATTATAAGTCAGACATAAAAGATATGATGAGGATTATGGGAATATCTGCCACAATATTTGTGGTTCTGATTGTCCCGGAAATTTGGAAAAACAGAAGAAATGGTGCGATTGAGATTGAGCAGGCGTCTTATTACACACTGCGTCAGATTTGTACAGCAAGAATGTTAATGTTTGGAGTAGTGGATTTGGTGATCGTTATGGTGTTTTTGGCAATTACATATCAAACAACAATACTCTCGTTAAGTGATTTGGTGGTTAATTTTTTGCTTCCAGTAAATGTTTCATGTTGTATATGTTTTCGTGTATTGTACAGCAGATGGGAAAAATCAGAATATATAGCAGTGCTTTCCTGTCTGGTATGGGTTGGTTTATGGATGATGATTGTTGCAAATGATGTTATTTATCAGAAAATTGTAACTCCGGTATGGGTGGCTATGCTGATATTGACTTTTGTATATTTTATTTTTTGTGTTCAGAAGTCATTGCTATTTGATGAAAAAATTTTGGAGGATTACACGTATGAAATTAGAATTTAAAAATGTAACAAAACAATACGGAGAAGTAAATGCTGTTAATAAAGTGAATTGTGTTATGGAAAAAGGAATTTATGGACTGCTTGGAGTAAATGGAGCAGGAAAGACCACATTAATGCGTATGCTTTGTACGATTGTTCAACCATCAGAAGGACAAATATTATGGAATGGTAAAGATATATGGAAACTAGGAGGTGAATACCGAGAAGTTCTGGGATATTTACCACAGGATTTTGGATATTATCCAGATTTGACCGTATATGATTATATGATGTACATTTCTTCTATAAAAGGGTTAAAAATGCCGTTTGCCAGAAAAAAAGTGAAGCAATTATTAAATCAAGTAGGAATGGAAAAATTTAGTAAAAGAAAAATGAAGAATTTGTCTGGAGGAATGGTTAGACGTGTAGGAATAGCACAGGCGATGTTAAACGATCCGCAAATTCTTGTCCTGGACGAACCTACCGCTGGATTGGACCCGAATGAAAGAATACGTTTTCGTAATTTAATTAGTGAATTGTCGGAAGAACGTTTGGTGCTCTTGTCTACACATATTGTATCGGATATTGAGTACATTGCGAATAACATTATGTTAATGAAAGATGGAGAACTTTTTTATGCAGGTACTGCGGAAGATTTAGTATCTTCTATGAAAGAAAAGGTATGGCAATGTAATGTTTCGAGAAGTATGATAGACAAATATATGAATGAATATTTGGTTGGAAATATAAAAACAACAAAAACCGGAGCAGAGCTTAGAATTATTTCAATAGAAAAGCCAACAGAAGATGCTGTGGCTGCAGAAAAAATCTGGAAGATGCATTTCTATTTTATTTTGGAGAAAAATCGGAGGAAAAACAAGATGCTTAAATTAGAATTAAAACGAATTTTTTCAAAGAAAACTAATGTATTTGCAATCGGATTGGCATTGATACTTGCTGTCATTTTTAGCGGATTTGCAGTTACAAGTAATCGCTATGTGGATGATAATGGAAATGCTAGTACTGGAATTATGGCAACAAGAAAACTTACAGATAACAGACGAGCATGGAAAGGTACATTGACAGAAGATGAACTTGGAAAAGTTATAGAACAAAATAAAAATGCGGTGACACAATCCTCAGAAGAAAATGCAATTTACGGAACGACATTGCAACCGATAGATGATATTAGGAGTTTTATAATATCGGTATTAACACCGGATGCAGAATATGATGAAAGTGTTCTGAATCAAATTACAGAAGAAAATATACAAGAGTTCTATGACACTTATCATAAAAATATGGAAAAGATGGCAGAAGAATATGGAAAGACTTCTGTTCAGAAAAAATACTTGGAAAAGAAATATAATGAAATAAAATTACCAGTAGAATACGAATCTTATAGTTCGTGGGATACTATGATTATGTATGTAGAAACGTATTCTATTATTCTGGCAATCATAGTTGGTTTTATTTGTGCTGGAATATTTGCAGATGATTTTCAGACAAAAGCAGATGCAGTATTTTTCTCTACAAAGTATGGACGTACAAAAGCTGTTAAAACAAAAATACTGGCAGGAATAGCTACGACAGTTATGATTTATTGTATGGGAATTATATTACTTAGTGTGATTTGTTTTGGAATTATGGGAACCAGTGGTATGAATACACCTTATCAAATGTATCAGGCATATAGTATTTACATTATGTCATATGGACAATACTATTTATTGACAGTTGTATGTGGATTTATAGCCAGTATGCTGGCGGCTTCAGTGTCTATGTTAGTAGCGGCTAAAATGCATACAATTAGTGTCGCTGTTTGCATTCCGTTCTTTTTATATTGTTTATTGCCATTTATAGGACGGGCACTTTCTGGGTATACAACGCTTTTCAATTTGATACCAACAATTTTGACAAATGTACAGGCAAGTGTAAAAGTCCCACTTATTTATCAGATTGGGAATTGTGTATTTCGACAAATTCCGCTTGTAATGGTTATGTATACAGTGATGGCAATAGCCTTACTGCCTTTTATTTATAAGAGTTTTCGCAGATACGGAAATAAGTAAAAATTGTATTCATACTCATGAAAAACAAAGTAAGTAAAATATTTTCTGGAAAAATCAAAGCATAATTTAAAGATTTAAGGCGGGCAAGTTGCCCGCCTTTTGACGAGATTGTTGCCTGTTCTTTATGTCTTGAGTAGTGGGCATATTTTTCCCAAGATACTGATTGAGATTTTCCTGTTTCCGTTTCAGCTCATGCACTTCCTTTTCGCAATCCTTATAGGTGGAAGTCAGCTCACTTTTCTGCTTCATCAGTTCCTGATATTCTGCTTTCAGCTTATCAACATTCAAGCTCTTTATGTTTATGCCCGCCTGTTCAAGCATACGTCTGGCGCCGTCATAAAGAATGATCTGGCTTTCGTATCTGCGGAAATATGCGTCAGGGTTCTTGGCTTTCTTGTAAGCGATATGATAAGAACGGTTGTCCTTGTACTGCTCGGCATATTTGATGATTTCCGCAAGGTCTTTCATGCGGTGTTCCAGTTCCACAACGCTCTGTTTGGCGGACTTTCCCACTTCGGTTTTTACAGTAATTTTATGCTCCAGATCGGAGAGAGAACCAGCTTCATTATAGCTTTGTGCGGCGATTTTCAGATTCTCGATTGCTGCCCACTGTTGCAGTCCGGGATTGTTCTGGAATTTCTCGTCCGAGGTGTCAATGGGCCTGCGTGCAGAGTAGTCTTTTTCGGGATAACTGCCTTTCGTTCCCGTTCCTTTTCGATGCGTTCCCGGATACGTTCCTTTGTGTATTCTTTCCCTAAAGACCTTGCACTACCACGGACAAAATGCTCCTTGTCCAGAGGGCGGAAAGAGATATATTTTGCAGCATCTTCTCCAAAAGTTTTCCCTTTGATTTCGTAACCTTTTGCCCGCATAAGAAGCAGAAATTCTTCATAGGTGGAAGCCGACTTGATGAAAAAATTGATGTCCCGTCGAAGCTGTGTTTTCCAAGTCGAACCATTCTGATCAGACTGCCATACCTCATTCATCAACTCCTTTACTTCATTTATGTCCTCCTGATAAATGTTTTCGGTGCTGTTTAGCCTCTTTGCAATCTGGTTTAAATTGGAACTGATACGTCCCAGTTCCGTATTATAATTTCGCAGATAACTATAATCGACATCATACACATTTCCATATAAGATCTGCTTGCGCAGGAAAGCAGACATACTCTTCATGCCGGATGCTTTGAATTTGGTGTTGAGGATGTACTGCTCATCATCGCTGAGATAAAATTGCACTGGATTGGTGCGGTTTCGATTTGCCATTTCTGACACTTCATTTCTCTCTTTTGGGTACAAAAAAACTGCTGTAAAATGTTCGATTTTTACAACAGTTCGTTTCAAGTTTTGTTCAGTTTTGTGTACAATCACCCACAGCAAATTGTAGCAAAAGCAGCAGGAAAGGTCAAGGTATTCCGGTGTAGAACCGAAGAAAACTAAAAGAGGGTTAGGAAAACTTCCCCATGGAAATTGATCCGCACAGACGATAGGAAAGTGTGTGGGATTTCGCCTATGTCATGACACAGGCAGTGCTTGCTAAGGTTGTTTTTTGCCACTCCCGGAGGGTGTGGTGGATAGCAAATGTGGATAGTAAAGTAATAATATCAATATGACGATATAGAAAATGCGGGGAAGCATTGTATTTCAAACAGTTTGAGATACAGTGCTTTTGTGTATTAACAGGGGCAAATGGTTTACTGCTTTTCTTTTTAATCGTATTTCGTGTTAAAAAATCGTATTTGGTGAAGAAATATCTTAATATTATGTTTCATGTGATATCTTTTATAGGTGAGATTTGAAACAAAATAAAGATTGAGCCGATATATAATGAGGAAGAAGGTGAGTGCTATGCTGGAAATTGTTGTTTGTGATGACGATATGGCAGATCTTGAGTGTGCGGTGGATATGCTGCATAAGATTTTTACAAATCAAAAGATTGCTTATCATATAGAGAAATTTGTGTCTGCAAATCAAATGCTTGAAAATATCAGCAACATTGATATCGGAATTTTAGATATTTCGATGGAAGAACTGAATGGTATTAAACTGGGGATAAAATTGAAAGAAAAATTTCCCGATGTGAAATTAGTGTATATTACGAGTTATGAAGAATATTGTATGCGGGTCATTAACGAAGTTCACGCATTTTCATTTCTATGTAAGCCATTGGAATATGATAAATTGGAAACGCAGATGTTGGAACTGCTGGATCAACTGCCGGATACCGGAGCAGAAAAGGATTTTTATAAAGTGACGGACAGCAATGGGAAAGAGTATCTGTCGATCAAATTGAAACTCAGGGACATTTTATATTTTGAATACATAAAAAGATCAAGAAAAGTACTGATAGCGTTGTCTGATATCACATATGAGTATGACTGCATTTTTGAAAAACTGGTTGAAGAACTGCAGCCATATGATTTTGTTGTGAATTGTAGAGGAAAGGTATTGAGGAGCAGGGGGTCTATGCTTAAATGAATAGACGATTGTAAGAGAGAGGGCGGATTTATATTTACCCTTTCTCTTGCTTTTTCGGAAAATTAGATGGTGTATTAGATGTCTCTATGGTACAATAAAATATAATAGCGAAAATTAGTAAGTAAGATTATGGAATTTTGCTGAGATAGCTAATGTATGGATATATTTATGCTGTAAGAGCAAAAGATACAAGGAGATGAAGTAAAATGACTAATGTTAATTATAACTTAAGGTATGTTGCTTTTTTAGATTTGCTTGGTTTTAAAAATATGGTAAATCAGTCAGTTGAAAATCAAACTATTTTAAATAATATAAATAGAGCATTGAATTATATTGGCGGTATACAACATGATAATTATAATGGAATAATGTCAATGGTTGATTTAGGAAAACAAGTGACTGTTTTTTCAGATAGTATTGTAATTTCATATGATGCGTTAATGCCTGGTGGAGGTTTTCATGTTTTGATGGACTTAGTGTATATATGCAATGATTTGCTTGGAATTGGAATACCAGTTAGAGGTGGTGTGACAGTTGGACCACTTATTCACGATGAGCTAAAATGTTATGGACCTGCAATGGTTGAAGCATATATGATGGAATCACAAAGAGCAGCAGATCCAAGAATTATTATTAATCAAAATGTATTAGAACATGATTTGTCTAGACCAGGTGGGGCAAATACGATTGAATATGAAGCAGAGTATTTAATGGGAATTGTAAAAAAAGATCCTCATGATGGACTAATATTTTTGGATTATATGAAACAATGCAATGAGTTTGATGAACCGGCGGTATATGATGATTATATTTTGAGGACCAGAGAATTTATTATAAGAAATCTGAATATATATGCAAATGATAGAAGATTGTGTTCGAAATATGAATGGTTGAAATGGTACTACAATGAAACAGTTGCTAGTGTTTATGCGAAACCAGAACAATTTCTTATATTATAGAGGAATTGATAGGACATTTTTTATTTTAGGAGAACATTATAAATGACAATGGAAAATATTTAATTTACTTTGGAGTTTTATAGAGGGCAAGTTAATCGAGATGATATCATTCAAACATTACTAGAGATTACACCAAAAGTATATGGATCTGATAACAGGAAAAAAAGTGTTTATCAAGCATTAAGAAGAGTGCTTTTAACAATGGAAGGTCAACGTCTAATAAATGTTTGTATCGAGCTATTACAATTAGAATTTAGTTGCGAAGTAATGGAAAATCTATTTGATATTTGCAATAAATATGATGGACAAGAGAAGTTTATTGTATATATTAATTTTATTATTGCGAAAAGAGAATTTTTATCATTAGAAGAATGTAATGTATTAGAAAAATTTTTAAAAGAGAAGAAAGAAAATTTTAGTTGTGATGTAGTTAATTATTTTTATGAAATTATTAATAAAGCCAAAAAAGGGCGTAATAATTTTATCTTTTCCAATAAAGAGATTAATTATGACAATTCCTCTAACCAATTATTAAAATTAGGGTATAAATCATGTGATTCAAAATTTTTTGAGAATATTAATGTTTCTGAATCTAGTGTACATAAAGATATAGATTTAGATTTGCAAAAAGAATTAGAGAAAAAATTTGATGAGTTATTTGGTTCATTAGATGAAGACGAAACTAATATCAAAGAAGAGAATAGTCAGCAAGAAAATTTAAGTAAAGACGATAATGTAATTGTTCTTAATGATGAAGACGGGAACGATATTAAGTTTGATTTTTTAGATTTAATTGAGTATGACGGTGATGAATTTGTAGTTTTGTTGCCGAGCGATGAAAATGCTGATGAAGTAGTAATTTTGAAAGTAGAAGATGGTGAAACAGAAGATACAGAATCATATGTATCAGTTGATGACGATTTAGTACTTAATAATGTATTTAGTATTTTTAAAGAAAGATTTAAAGAGGAATTCCATTTTTGTGAATCTAATGAGTAGTGGTTTAGATCAAAGATTTTTTTTGATGGGGATGTTCTTGGGCGGAACGGAAATTGAATGTAAAAATGAAGAGGAGTAAGAAAAGATGCCGATTGGGAGTTGCGATTCTTGATCGGCTTTTTTTCACATGGTTCAAAGCTGAAAAAAGTACAACAAAGACCGCATAGATTGTGGTATACTATTTAAGGTAGCAATGTACCTGCTGTTTTATCAGTAGCAGGTGCCATGATATAAAAACATTCATAAGAAGGGCTTGATTATGGCTGATCAGACTTTACCATTGAATGTTAGTGATGAGATGAAATTAGACGATGAAAGACAGAATTGTGTAGGAATGGAGAGTAACGAAGAATTGTGTTCTTCTTCATCAGACTCTGCTGAAGAATTGTATTCTTCTTCGTCAATCGACGCATGTAGAAACAGTCTGCCTTCTGTCGAGAAAAGCCCAATAAATCAAAGGATTTCGCCATTTTGGGAATAAAATAGATGTGTGTTTCTGTTTCCGTAGAGTGATGATATAAGCAGAGGTTTACCCCAGGGGATAGGCTTTGGAGAACGGGAAGTATACATTTTGGCGAAAGGATACTTTTTTGCAAAAGAGGAAGAAGTGGATAGTTTTGATAAGAGATACGAGGAGGTATTATATTGGAAATAATAGTAACACTTTTATCAGGGATATTAGGAGTAAGTTCATCTATTGTTTATGAAGTTATTTCTACTATTTTGAAGAGGAAAAATATAAATAAAGAGGATGATATAACATCACGAATCAAAGATGTGTCAACAGTGCTTGAAAATTCAGTACAGGAGTTAGGTGAATTACAAACTGAATTAGAAGAAAGAGTTAAGATGGTAGAAAAACTAAAGGAAGAGGCAGAACAGGCAGAAACAATAATAAGCTTAACAGAAGAACAGGTTAAGGCAGTTAGAACCACATTAAATAATGAATTGCAGAAAGAGGGGCGAAAAAGTTTTTGGCAAGGAGTTATAGTTAATTTTGTATTCTTTGTATCGGGGGCTATAGTAAGCTACATAGTGTCTAAATACCTCGTTTGAAACACAAAATATGCTTTTTTGAAGCAATACCTTATTTATGCACTCAGAGAGAAAGGATTTTACCATAACGGAGCTTCTTAAACGTAGCAGATATTACAAAATGTGATAAAGGATGGAGGAATACTATGCTTGCATTACCGGATTATATTGTTTTAGATTTTTTGGAATGGATTTCTCAAAATTATCCAAGAAATAAAGGGCTTCTAGATTCATTGTTAAATGATAAGAAATTAGCAATGTCATATGCTGAGGAATATTTGCATGGGGAATATAGAGGTTGTAAAGTTTATGATTATAAACAATGTAAAAGACATTTAAAGAGATATATTAATCAAGTGATAGATAGCAAAGAATTTGATGAATTTCTAGAGAAATATTGTGAATGCAGATATTGTAATGAAGATTTTCACTACTGCATGTATCATTGCTTACATAAGTGTTATCATGAATTTGAATACCTTTTGCATAATAGGTTTAAAGAATTAAGAAAAGAACCGAGATATGAACTAAAGAAAATTGAACCGTATGTTTTAGTTGATTCATTATATTTCTATCTTGATCAAAACGGAATAACCGATAATCCAACATTAATGCATTTTATGGTGGGGTACTCAAGTAAGGATTTATCATCAATATTAGATTTTCTTAATTGGTTAAAAGAACAAAATGAGTCATTTAATATGTATAAAATGCCGGAAATTGTATTTCATGATGTTATCAAAAAATACGAATCATCTAGAGAAATAAAACTAAAAAATAAGACTAAAAAGGATATTATAAAATGCTTTAATAATAAATCGCCTGAACAAGTATATGAGTGGATTAATAAAGTATTTGGAAGAAGAAAGATTAGAAGTTTATCTTATATTTTTGAACGGTATTATAATGATAAGGCAAAATATAAATGTATTTTGTTGCCGTTAAAAGGGGAATCAGACCTTGAGAGATTTGTACAAGAATACTGGTATGATTTAGATGCAGCATCTTCTGACTTTTTGGATATTTTTTACAGTTTAAAAGAACTTAATAATACGGGATTTGCTTCATTAAAAAAAATTAAAGATATGGCAGTCGATATAAAAGAGTTGCCATGTATTGTAATTTGGCAGCGTGATATTTCTACAGCGAAGGCTATCAGTATAAGGAAATTGAGCCATTCTGATTTATGTAGATTATTGTTGGAAATTATCTCTTGCATAAAGAAAAATATGGATATAGAGCAAATATATAAGGAGGCATTAAAAATGACTGAGAATTTGAAGGATGAAAGTAGAATGGTACAAAAGATTGAACAAAATATTAATGGTATAAATTATGGTGCAGTAACGGGAATTAATGAGGGAATAGTCGAAAATGTAATATCTCGAAATAATGAAAGTATACAAAATGATATTAAACAAGCAAAAGAAAAAATAGCAAATATTAAAGAACTTAATTCAGATATGAAAGATTTTTTATATGGATTATTGGATGAGGCTGGAGTATCGATTTTAAAAGATGACAATAAATTAAAAGGTGAATGTGTAAATAAGTTTAAAGGTTTTATAGCAGGTGTCGGAAAAGTATCTACAGCTATATTGAGTGTGTTAGGTTCGGTTGCTAGTATTGCAAGTTTCTTTGGTATATAAAAGTATTACTGTGGATTATCTTTTATAAGGGGTGGAAACATTACCCCATTTTGAAAACCTATTTCATACTTTCGCTATGCAGTATAAAATCAAAGTTCAGAGGAATATTGAAACCATTTGTCTGCTTTCAAAGAAACCTTGATTTTCTGCGGTTTGTGGGATATTAAGTGGGAGCAAATGAATGTGTGTTTTCAGGTCTTTTGAATGAAACATTTGAATATTAAAACAGTGGGGGTGAGACTCTGCTGAATAATAGGCTTTTGCTAAAAGGTATCACTTTTGCGAAAATGTATGATACTTCCCGGCAGAAGCCTTTTTATATAAAGATAACTTGACTTCTAAATCTTACTGATGTAATATTTGCATGGATGTAACAGGTGTTCAAAAGGAAAATTATTTTGTGTTGAAATCTTACATATGTAATAAAATGAGGGTTGAGAAGATGGTTGTATTTAGAATGTTGATGTAAAAATTGTTCGTGGATTAGGAAGTAAAAGTTAAAAGAAGTTACAGAAGAAAGGAAGATTTTGGGATGAAACCAAAACGATGTATGATAATGGGTATAACTGCTTGCTTGATTATAGGAAGTATGATATTCATTAATGCCATTGGATGGATAGTGAGAAACAGAGAGACCGTGATGAAAAAGTTGTGGAGATAGAAATTGAGAGACTTCACGATTTTAAAAATCATCCATTTAAGGTTCAGACTGACAGTCAGATGAAGGAGCTGCAGGACAGCATCAGTAAATATGGAATACTAAATCCATTAATTGTCAGACCAAGGCCGGAAGGATTTTACAAGGTTATATCAGGATACCGAAGAAAGTATTCAGCTATGGAGCTCAAATACACAAAGCTAAGCAGAAGACTCTCCATGCAGGATGAAGCAGAGCAGAAAGAGGAAGTGAAGAAGGCAACGATTCTTACTTATTTCTATCCGGAGGTTACTGTGGAGAGGATGAGTTCTTATCGAAAGAAGCAGTAAGTTATCGCATAGGCACAGGAACTGTGGTATACTGTGCCTATGTGAAATAATAAAAGTGGCGAGGTTAAGAATGTAATCATTGGGAAATTATTTATCCACTTTATTTACTGCTGGTTTCTTTCTTTTAATAACAGTTCTTGGGTGTAATGAAGTTACAAAGAAAGTTCAAGTGTACAAGGG
>ERZ791872.920-NODE-920-length-22771-cov-4.291733_pt1 | contig 22771 bp, 28 predicted proteins | sample MGYA00510279_ERZ791872 | MGnify/ENA primary metagenome ERZ791872 (study PRJEB30046, sample SAMN00792103) | human gut metagenome | study: EMG produced TPA metagenomics assembly of the A metagenome-wide association study of gut microbiota in type 2... | reverse complement strand
TTTTACTCATCAACCCGTCTTTCCCAGAACTTGCTACAGGCAAAAGTTCTCCCAGGAGTAGTTTTATCCCAATAAAATCGATTTTATTGTCACATTAAATTGGGGCTTTGAGGTTAATTCAAGTGTGCCATACCATCCTATTTTACCTTCCATACCCTTATTGGATAATACTGTTTGAATAGGACTTTCTTCCGTATTACCTCGACTTACCAACAGAAACACAATATGATTATTATTGGGATTTTCATAGTTATAACATATTACTAGACTTACTCCTTTTGGACATAATTCAGATTGATTATTATACACTACGTTTTCATAGGATTTATAGGGTTTTAAAAAAAAGGTGAATGGTGCAAGTTCTCCCAGGTCGATTATGCCACTTTAAATAACGTAAAATTAAATTCTTTGTCAGTTAAGGCTCCATCTCTTTTTATTTTTAAATATTGATTTTTATCTCCATCAACATAAATTGAATACCCTTGTCTTATCATCCCATTGATAATATTATAATGTATATTACCTGAGTTTGATATAATTGTTAAATTAAAAGGCATTCCACCATCATTACATGACACAATGTACGAATTAAATCCAATACCTCCTGAATAAATAATAGATCCTTCAAGCGTAGCTGTAACCGTTTTTTTTACCTTTTCAATTCCAATCAGTTCTCCCAGAAGTGTTGCTAAGTTGCTTTTATCTATTTGAACAACTTCACCATTTGATCTCTTTCCGAAAATAGTTACGATGTCACTTACCACCGGAACTTCGTTTAATTTTTTGTCTGCCATAATCGTATTTTTTTAATTATTTATTACTACTTGATTTTCTACCACTTGAACATATCCGCCCGAAACAAGATTTTCCAAGTCGAATGCCATACCTATTCCGCTGTCACGGATACAGAGATAAAGAACCTCCTTATCGGTGTAATACTTGCCTTCTTCCAACACCATGTTATGTACCCAAGGTATAGGATCATCCAGTGTGCCGGAGTGCTCTATCTGCACAACCTTGTACAAGGATTCCGTACCCGTTCCCGGCTTCCAGTCCTCCTGCGGTGTATGTTTCTGTATAACCTCATAGAGCGTGCCGCCATAGCGGAAGCGGAACTGCACATCAACCTCCGTACCTATCAGATCCTCCCATACGGGGAAGTACTCTTTCTTCGCCAATGCTTCCTCTACAGTAAGCCCGGTATTGTTAATATTTGCCGCAATATCGTTTAATAGTGTATCCACACGATCAAGTGCTTCAACATCTATCGCTTCCGTATCGATGAAGGACGCTTCGGCAATCATCTGCTCCTTCTGCTTTGATGTGATTTCTTTCCACATAGCCACATCCTCAGGACTGTTTATCAATACCTGATTCTCAAATCTTCGTTCCGACAGAGGCATATCTTCGGCCTGTGTCAGATAGCAATCATAACCTGCTTGTAATATCATTCTTGTTCCTCCTTTTCTTTCGTGTCCAAATAATCGTTTATGGAATCCGCATAAACTCCCGAAAACAACGGTGTACAATCACGTATAATTCGTATTTCCCGTTCATCGCAATCTACTTCTCCCTTGCCAGAGTAAATTTTATGAGCCAAAGAACTGGCGGCTATGCCCGGAACATTTGTGTATATGGCGTTAGCCAATGACTCCGCAATATCCATCTCAACCCTGATATCCTTCTTTATCCCTGTGTAACAAGGAAATTTTGTAAAATCTATTTTCATAATTTGTATTTTAATATTATAAATCCACCCATGTACTTCCTCCATTCGTTGACTTACGAATTCCGTTCCGCCCAACTGAAAAAATATAATTTCCACATCTTACATGCAGAGTATCATTCGCTGTTGAAACATCCCCGGTTGACGATACAGTTATACTTCCACTTCTAATTACCGTGTCCAAAGTACCTTGGTATAAATGTCCGTCTATTGACTGAAACCGATCGTATTTCATTTCAAACTTATCGTATTGCAGCAACAAGTTATCAACATTCACAGCCGACATATTAGTGCTGCCGATATAATTACTGCCTATGTTGAATCCACCGATTACGCCACCTGTAGCGGTTATTGTACCTGTGATATTCGCCTTCGTTGCGACAAGATTGCCATTCTGATCCACACGGAACGGAGCGTTTCCCGGAACCTTACCTCCGGCCCATATCCTTATAGGTGTTGTACCAGCTTCCTTGCTGCTTCCTCCTGTAAGACCGGCTACGACATTATTATTTGAATCCTTTATTATCAATTCGTTGCCTTGGACAAAATCAATACTTGCATTTTTTGCAATAATAAGACTTGTGAAAATAGGTGCCATTTCATTCACTGCCGTCCAATATGTAGTATTACCCGGACCATTCGATGATGAAGATGTGTGCGTTGACTTACACATATACATATCCCATCCGTATAACGAACTTGGACTTGTGTTCTTCTTGGCTACTATATCAATATATCGCGTTCCGCTTGTAAGGGATTCGTCATTTCTATACGTCACCCCGGTTTTCCATTCTGAACTCCGTATGATACAACCCTGTATTCCTTGTACACCATCTTTGCCATCCTTGCCATCTTCACCGGGTTTACCATCCACACCGTCTTTACCGGGTTCGCCCGGTTCAGCCCATACATCGTATTCGGCAGTGTTCACATCACCCGTCAAGCAATATCCACCATCATTGAAAGTAAACCGATTACCGGCATTGTCTGTCCAACACCATAAGGGAGGATTGGTAGTGGATACTTTGGCTACATAAGAGCCGCCACCCATCGAAACGACACCCATCTTGGGTACAACCATTCCAGTCCTAAACTGCCCCATCTGGGTGTAACCGTCACCCTTGTCACCTTTGATTTTTATCGGTGTACCCCATGCTCCGTCAGATGCGGACGCAGCAACCTTCTGCGACATCCATATGGCGGTACTTGTCGCATTTGTATGCCATCCTCCAGTAGTACCGTTCCCGGTAGGTACAGAAGGTTGGGAAGTGCTGTCATTATAAGTTATAAACACGCTCAATCCGTCAGAGCCGGCTGCACCATCAGCACCGTCCGATCCGTCCACAACCATCAATGCCCATGCTGTTCCGTTCCATATATATACACGACCATTATTGGTATCCCGGTATGCCCAGTTGGTCTGAGGATTGGAAGGAGGTGTTTGGAGATCTCCTTTCCATGCAATACTCAATCCGTCTTCCCCGTTCTTCCCATCAATTCCGTCAATAGTCATCTGATACCACTGTCCATCCTGATATACATATGATTTCTTATCAGTGGTATTCTTGTATGCCCACCCGTTCTGAGGATTGGAAGGAGCGGAGGAAAAATCACCTTTCCAAATGATGCTCGTTCCGGCTACGCCCTCAGCACCGTCAGCACCATCAAATCCGTACTTCGCCCAAAGGGCAGGAGCACTGAATTTACTCCATATACCATTTTTCTTCTCCCTCTCACTGATCCACTCATAAGGCAGAGAGCTGGAAACACCTACAGGATCATCATGCCAGCCGGAAGGCACATAATCGTCCGTCTGTGACGTGGAAGGAGTGGCAGGTTTACTCTCTGTTGTAGTATGGATGAATACCCTCTCATAACTGGTACCATCGCTTCCGTCCTTTCCGCTTTGAACCAAAAGTTCATATTCATCGGTATTTATCTCACCCGTCAGCACATATCCGCCATCATTGTAAGTAAACCGGTTGCCGGCATTGTCCGTCCAGCACCACAATGGAGGATTGGTAGTGGATACTTTAGAAAGAAACGAACTTCCTCCCATTGTAACGATACTCATTTTGGGAACAACCAAGCCGGAATACCACGGACCGCTATTGGTCACGCTCACCCCGTCCTTTCCCGGTGCCCCCGGTGTTCCCGTATCACCTTTAGAAGCAATCTCCAGCCAATCGCCGTTAGATCCCGGTGCAGCAGACGAACCATCCTCATTGATACACGCCCACATGCTTCCGTTATAAGACAAGCTGTCGTAGTAATCGTAATGTACGCCAGGTATATAGCCTTCCTCACGGAAATTCAAAGTCTGTACAGGTGTTCCGTCCGGCTTTATCTGCTTGATAATACCTGTCATATATATATTATTCAGATACATGGAGTAACCATCCATGTTTAACCCGAATATATTCAGATTGGAAAGGTCTCCATATTGCAGGGCAACATTGGCAGCGGAGATCTCCCATGTATTCTGCTTCCACAACATACGGGTGTAAGTCCTTGTTTCGTAGACTGAGGTCTGACGGTCTGCATTGGTAAAGTTACCGTATACTACGAAATTCATCATTTCAAACGGATCGAAATAAGAAGACCACGATGAAGATGTAGGACGCAACTGGTATTTGAATGTTTCGTTTCTTTTACCTGTGACTTCCGTGATTGTGAAATAGACCGTACAGAATCCGGCAAAACGTCTGTTGCCCTTCCCATCGTCATAATCCTCCGTAGCATTCCCGGTGATATTATGATAGATACCCATACAGATATCACCTACTGCGACAGCACCAATCTCACCATCTTCCAGCTTAAGCGTACATGTTTTGGTTCCTGTATCTACTGTTTCTATAATGCCGGCTCCGGGCGCACGCCACTTGTCACCCAGTGTGATCATCACACGATTGTATCTTAATTCGGGAACTTCAAGGAACCGGCGGATAAACATGCTCTCAAACTCTCCATGCCCTGTATCGAATATCTTGGCTCCGAATCCGGTCAAGCCGCTTGCAAAACCATTCTTCCCGAAAACAGCACCGGCAAACATGCTGAGAAGGAACTTAGTGGAATCCGCCACGTCCTTCCGCAAGAATATCTCTTTCAGTTTCTCCGCACTGTTCTCTATCTCAGTCATTACACGCAATGCGCTCATCACGTCTTCATCGGTGTAGGTAACATCCCTGTCACCCTGCTTCACAATGCGGTCTACCAAATTCCCGGCTATTTTCAGACCTTTGAGAAAATTGATTATGCCTTGCGCATCATCATCGTTCAATGCGGATAAGAACCAGTTCTGTACAGGTGTGTCCTCATCCAGCGTATATGCGGAATTGGCATGATCGGCATTGGTGACATCACCGCCGCCACCGCCACCCTGTATAATAGTTACAGAGCGGGGAACATACTTCCCATCACGCTCCCTCGGTACTACCCTACTTATGATTCTTATATCTGACTTTATCGCCATTCTCTATCATTGATAATGTTACTGTATTCTGCTCGTAATCCCATACACCACTTAACAGCATGAATTTCTTACTAACCATAGAATTGTCATACAAAACCGTGAAAGGATGAATGAGATCACTGTTTTTTAATACCTGAGTTAACTTGATTTTGGTTACCCGGTATCGGTTAATGATACGCCTGATCAACGCTTCTTCGGGGCGTACAAGCGTACCTTCTATTGCCGAATACAAGTTGTTTGTTAAAAAATTGCCATTTAAAAGAGCTTTGCTGTACGTTGCCCCGTCTTCATTATAACTACTTATGCCAAATTCTATCTCGTCAAGTTCGGACATAAATTTTTCATTGACTACATTCTCGTATACACGATCCCCGTTCTCACCTTCATCTACAACTCCGTCTTTTTTCTTATAATTCAGATTAGGATTCTTGTATATATATCCATAAAATTTTATACTCCCAGCTCCTGATTCAGGAGTAAATCCTATTTCACTTGTCCTTCTTATCTTTAATGATAAATCCCCTATAATCGGTGCATTATCCGGCAATTTAATAATATATCCAGACAGACCAGAATACGGCATATCAGGTGACTTGGTATTCTTAACAGTTAATGGAGAGCCTGCGCTTTCGTTTTCATATCTGATCTTAAATTCAGCCTCACTGTCAACCCACGAACTTCCATTCCAATACTTATCTCCTATCCTTAGCACATAAGTAATATCAGCATACCCGGATTTCCCCGAAGGCTTACAGAACGCCAAATTTGCATCATCCCACGGAACTATAATACTACCGTCAATACTTAATGCTCCATTCATCCACGCAGCTCCCTTAGCACCTTTTATCGCAACCAAATCCTTACTCATTGCCTCCCCCGGCTTTTCCTGAAACTGCTGCCCTTTCACTCTATCTTGAACGGCCAATGTCCATGAATAGTCAGAAATGTCAGGGATAAAATCCGATCTTTCCCACTTTCCCCCATATTCACTAATTTTTAGCAATGCGCTTCCGAAAGAATTATTCATTGCATCTTTCGGATCCTGTTTTCCCCCTGTATCTTCATCGTAAGAATCCAATTCCCATTTTGCAGGAATTAAAAACCTTTTGCGGACTACCTTAACATCGTCCCCTGACAGTTTATCATAACTTACACTTTGGTAACCATTTTCTTTCAACGTTTCTAAATCTTCATTCTCCACCAATTCATCAAAAACATTGTTTATCGCCTTAACAGTAACCTTATTATACCCAGGAAGCACATCTATTGTATGATCACTACCACCGAAGCCGATATCCTGAAGCAATACAGTGTTTGGAGTAACCATCTCATAAGTGACAAGATCCTCGCCATATGAAAAGTATTCCCCTTTCCAATCTGCATCAACAAAATACAGGCTACCTTCATAATCGTATAAGGTCCAATTAAAAAAACGACAAAAATACTCCAGTACCTCGTCCAACATCATCCCTTCTGATGTGAAGTTTTCTTCTGCGAGAGTTATCTCATCGAATATGTTTTTCTTTGCCGAATAATTCACTTCTGACGATCCATAGACATAAGGTATATATATCTTTTCATATCCCCCATTAGCTGATCTTATAATGTACCTTAAGAGGTTTATCGCCGTTATAAATCCATTCTCTGTCTGTTTCTCATATTGTATATTCTCAAGCGTTCCTATTGCGCTTATGCAGTTTATACTCAATTTATCCGCAATTGGCACATAAGCTTGAGTAAACACTTCCGGTTCCACATATCCCGTCCATAACAGTTTATTCCCTCTATACAATTTTACAGCAACATGGTGACTGTTTACGCTAAACAAGTCATTCAACAAACTATCAGTCACAATGGATACTGATGCTGTAGATGTCCGTACAGGCTCGTACACAAACTCTTCATCTGTCCCTGTTACGACAAATGCGGACGGTGCACCTGTCAGTGTTTCTATTTCACCTATATAATCCTCCATGTAGAATTTAATCTCCAAGGATTCACCGGCATAATTAAAAAATGGTAATCTATATCTCTGCATAGTTAAAATATTTTTTTTCCAGTCCTCTTACCATAATTTTTAAGCTGTAGATATGCAGTATCTCCATCAAGCTGCATCTTTCCTCCAACTTCCACCCTCACATTAGCCATTCCAGTTCCTCCTATCATATCCTTTAATTTACTTAAAGGCGCAATAACTTCCGGATTACTGCTTGCACCTGGGTATTCACCCACTTCTGCCAATGTCCTTCCAGACACCACGCCTCCATTTGCAAACTTCGGAATCACTGAAAACGCAGCAATAGCAGCAGCAATAGCAGCTCCTATTGCTATAATATTTGCAGGGAACGGAAGTTTTGCAGCACTCTTACCGGCATCACTCGCGCCTTCCGCCGTATTAGCAGCGACTTTTTTCCCCGCATTAACAACCTCCACACCTGTCGTTGCTGTATCTACAGCCGCCTCCGTAGTCGCATTGGTCACCTTGGCGGCTGTCGTTGCTGTATCTATCGCAGCCTCCGCTTCTTTTGCCTTCCCGAGCTTTTCTGTCAATTCCCTTAGGGTGTCTATAGTCTGTATTATACTCATAAAACTATCTACAGAATTGACCATCACATTCCATACTGCCATTATTCTCTCCCATGCAGACGCATCTTCATCATCCATTACATCTCTCAATTGAGTAAATGCACTAACCATTCTGTCTGCACTGGATGCTATATTTTTCACCCCTGAAAACATCCCTTGTTTCAACTCCTTACCCAAGTCCTTTATATCTTGCCGAACTTGGGCTATTTTCAGTGCTTTCTCTAAATCCGGCACATTAGCCATAGCTTTCGCGAGTTCCTCATCTAAAATTTTTCCGGCGTTTCTAGCTTCCTCCTGTAAATCTTTTGCATAGTCTTTCGCCAAATCAAGATTTTCTTGCGCGATATCTATGGTTGTTTTTTTATAATCAAAGGTTGTATCTCTTTCCTTCTTCTTTGTCGGGGTCCCCATTAATTGGGCATTCATCCTCATAGCTGTGATAAATGCCTGACCTTCAACACCAATTCCCGAAATGGAGCTGGCTGCTTTATCCATTTCTACCGCAAGTGCCTGTACATTCTTTCTGTATTGTTTTTCTGTTATTAAGCCATTGGCTTTCTGCGCACTCAATTCCGCAAGCCTCTTGGAATACTCTTTTTGAACATTTTCAAGCTCAACAGCACCCGCCAAAGCATCCTTTTGCCTTACTGCCGCATCTGCTGTTTCTTTTAATTTCTTGTAAAAATCACTCTCTAAAACTTTCCGATCGTTAGAGCCGCTAGCCTCAGCATACAACTTGATATTCAACTCTGCTAATGCCTTATTATATTCTGCCTGAGATATAGATCCTATCTTATATTTTGCCTCCAATTCAGACAGTTCTTTGGCTGACTTTTCTTCCAGTTTCTGCAATGTTGTTTTCTGGGCTTGCCCCTCTTCAATACCACCTTGGTCTATCTTATCAGGATTAAATCCGATAGCATTGGCTTTAGCGGTTGACTGCTCCAGTTTTGTATTTATATCTGCTAAAATTTTATTTTGTTCTATTATCTCTTTATCATCAAATTCAACCACCTCTTTTGCATTGCCCCACGCAACTCTAGCAGCCTCAAACCATATCCCAATACCTTTCCCTGCTTTTTCCCTATTAAATTCCGTATTCTGCTGATCTTGTTCTCTTTTTCTCTTTAATTCCGATATTTTATCCTCAACCGCCAATTTTTTCTGTGTCAAATAATCCACTTCCGCAGCAGCTTTCAAAAGTTCAACCCGTTCCGCAAACTTCTCATTCAAATCTCCTTGAATAACAAGATTTTTTTCATCTATAGAGTAGTTTGTATTAAGCTGCTGATTTATTTTAGACAAAGCCGCTTTACGCTCATCTATGCTACGATTCAAATCAGTCGCTATCTTATACTGTGTCTGTAGATTAACAATATCCGATGTATTGGTGCTCTTTCCTAATTCAGCCTTATAATCAGAGAACAAGTTTTTTATTCTCTTGGCTTCCTGATACATTACTACCAATTTCGCCACAACCGCACCGATAGCAGCTATTGCCGCAGTCGGAGCAATGGACACTAGAGCAGTTTTTATAGATTTTACAGCATTGGCAAACATCATCCTCATTGTAGAAGTCGCTTTTTGCGCTCTCCATGCAACTTCATCGAACGATTGCCCAGCTGCTTTTGCCGCGCGCCTAGCTGCTGCTTTTGCCGCTAATTCAGTTTTTTGAAAAGAAATGAGCAGTTTAGTAACCAAGCGACTAGTTACCAATACAGATATAGCAGTAACAACGTAAGTTATAAGACTTTGTATATTATCTGCCGCTGTTTTAATATATCCCGTAAGCCAGTCAATTATTGATTTATATTTACTTTGTACATCGGACTTATTGACCAGCCCGGTAAATGCATTTTTCAAACGATTCAGAGAAGCTTCCAAATTATCAGTATCCACATTAGGAAGCATCTCATTCAATGCATCCGCAAATCTTGGAAGCACATCCGCGCTCAATAATTTACCTTCCTTCAACAACTTATCAAGACCTGCAACACTCGTTCCTGCCGCTTTGGCCATAGCTTGCAAGGCTATCGGCAACCGTTCTCCCATCTGCAAACGCAATTCTTCAGAGCTTATCTTTCCTTTGCTCATCATCTGAGACAGAGCCAAAAATACACCATTGCTGTCCTCTGCACTCATGCCAAACGCAGCTGTTGCCCTTGACAGGGATTCAAATATTTTCCTCTGCTCTTGCATAGACATTCCCGATATACTAGCCGCTGCCGTAAACTTCGCGTAATTCCCAGTAAGAGCATTTATCTCTAATCCATATTTTTTCGCCAAATCTAAAAGATAACGCTGATTGTCTGCAAATTTGGACATTGACCCTGAAACATTCTTCAATGCGGTTGTTACCCTGTTTGTCTCTTTCGCCACCTCTATAAATCTAGTCACAAGATTGGACAATCCTATACCACCGACACCTAATGCAGCCGCAAAAGTCAGTATCTGAACCTGCATGGCCTGAAATCCTGCCTTAACCTGATTGGTCCCCTTTCTGAAATTCTCCGTCAGAAAGTTAATTGCTATTGAAAATGATAATCTACCGGCCATATTAATTCCCCCTACTCTTCCAGTTTATTTTATTTATATCAAACAAATCACCATTAAGGAACTTCATCAACTGTTCTTCATTCTCACGCATTTCCTTTTCAGCCTTACGCCTCATCTCATCCGTTTCCCACGGGAATGGATATAATACTTGTGGGGATGATACCTTTTTCCCGTCTATATGAGGAAGTATTGATATATAGGTCCATAATCTGGCATTTTCCAGCTCTTCTTTGCGTTTTCTTTCGTAAGCTTCTATATATAATGGCAAATCACACAAATCCATTTCCTCCATCGCATAATGAGCGTCCAACCCACCCATTACTAACATGGATACTATCTCACCAATACTACACGATATCCCCCCTTCTGATTTCGTATCATCAGATGATTCAGTTTCTTGGAATTGAGCCATTATGCCCATTGCCCTATCAAGTCTTAGCATCAGATCCTTAAAAATACCATCATTCTCCAATGCAGTTTTAAAGACCTCAAATGTATAAGGAGTGTTATCCACATTCATTACGTATAAAAAAGCATCGATATCTTCTTTTGATGAATAGTCCATCTGAGAGAAAGGCTTTTTCATCAATTGTTCCCATCTGATAATCATCCTCACGGTATATCTATGAAAAACAGCATTCTTTATCGGTTTTTTAGATGGAACCGGATGTTTTTCCTCTCGTAAACACCATCTTGTAAAAAAGAAGAGAATTATAATACAACCAACAGATATTATTACTAATTCCATATATTCTTATTTTAAAAAAGGCAGTCTGTATAACTGCCTTCTCTTATTACATTTTAATAATTACGCACCAGCACCATCCTCTAACGGGCCCGTACCTTGAAGCGTTACAGAACTTGTACAGATCGCCCCATTATCAGCCTTCATTGATAGTGCGGTAATGATTGCATTGCCTTTGACATATTCCTCCCCTTTAGGGAAGTCGCCTTCTGTTTCTTCTGTTTTGGCAATTACAAACGGAATTGGAGTACGCTTCTTCATCAATTCCTTCAACGTAACAAACGACATATGCCCCGATTTTAAAGACAACATACTTTCGCTTGATACTGTATAACCTAACTGTCCTGTCAGGTATTCTTTCCAGTTACCCGACATCTTGTTGCTGGTATCAATTGTATCTGCACTAATATCAATGCCACACGATGTGCCAAAAGCTATCGGAACTATTTCTTTTGTACTTGGTTCTTTAGTGACTTCAACAAACAGCATTAACTTGTCACCGACAATCATGTCTTTACTTGAATCATACTTTTTTTCTGCCATAATATTTAAATTTTGATTATACCACTAACCAAAATTTTGTATGACAAAAACAGAAAAAAGGGATACTGAACTTAGTATCCCTTTGCTAATTATAAAGAACTGATCGAAAATTGAAGCACTTGAACGTACTTGTTATCAACATAATCCTCTGTAGAATCTTCCAAATGAATCGTCATTGTTGGATTTTTAAAACTTCCCTCCAAAGCTGAATATATCAAGGAAGCAATCTGGTTACTTCTGTCGTAGTTGTCACTGATCACACTAACATAGACGATAGGTATTTGACGGGCGACTCCCATTTTACTATACTCTTGCTGATATCCATCACGCTGATATACTATAAAATCACCATCTGTCCCATCCGGAGCCACTATAGGATAAATTTTCCTACCGATAAAAGTGCTGACATCCTTAGATTCCAAAAGTATTCCACGTATCTCCGTGGTTATTCCAAACATATTCATACTTATCTTCTTTCATTGATTCGCTGGATAGCCCTTTTTAAGCCATCATACAAAAATCGCTCCGCCTTGGCCTCCTCAGATTTACGGGCATCCGACCAAAAACTATTCCCAGGCATAATACCGGATGTGCCAGTAAGCGGGTGTGGACGTTTTCTTGTTCCCATATCCACGAGATGAGCATGAGCTCCTGATTGTGTAAAACCGGACAGTGCACCTAACTTCCTTCTCTTTACTCTCGTAGTAAAAGAGCTTTCCAAATTTCCTGTAACCTTTCCACTTTTACGCATTCTTGCACGGAGATTGGTTTTTCCCTTACGCATGAAAACAGAAGCAGCGGATCTTAGTCCACTACGGATTGCTTTATCCTTTTCAAAATCCTCCAGATTCCGAACTAGATAATGAATATTTTCTTGATCTATTACTTTTAGCTCCATAATCATGTATCTATTCTACCAAGAGTTAAAATCAAAGTGTTATCTCTTTGAGGATCTATCATTTTAATCTCATATACATTATTCATGTATACAACCCTTTGCGTATTCTTTATCACGGGATATGCTCTTACCTGAAAAACAACCGTTCTTCCAATAAACTGCTCCATAGCACTTACCCCATCCTTATCCACTACTAATGACATCTTTCTACGATATCCCTTGCAACGAAAGATTTCCTCATACTCCTTCACCACAAACCCGGTATCAGATTGATGCTCTCTCAACTCTTTAAATACCAATGTCTCATATAACAATCCAGCTCTCATAAACTATAATCCCTATACAGGGATAGCAAATATTTAACCCCTTGTTCCAATGGGCGGCTTTGGATGGTAATAACCTCTTCCCTGTATGCATAATACGCCCCTATTGATAAAAGTATAGCCTGCCGTATCGGTGCCGGGATAGACTTACCTCCACCGATAGAGGTAAGCTCTTCCACAGACACACATAATTCTTTAGCAACTTTCTCTTCCGCTACTTCTATCAGGGACTCAATGTATGCATCATCCCCATCGTAAGCATCCTCTATGTTTAAATGCTTTTTAGCCAAATCCAAAGTCACATACATACCCATATTATTTCAATGACGCAACAGTAAATGACTCTTTGCGGATCATCCCCATATTCCAGTAAGAGTTAACTACCAATCGGACCATGCCCTTTGTTGCCTGAGTGTATGGATCGACTGTCATATCAATAGCACCCCATTGACCTAAGAAATAATCGGCCCAATTCCCAAACACGATACCAAACTCATCCGTACTTTCCCCTAATTCTTTAGGAATATTATTAGTACGCAATGCACGATATCCGTTAATCATTCCCTGTCCGTCATTGCCAAAAATAAAGCCCCCTGCACCCGAAGCATCCTTTACTTTTGTCTTTGCCTTACCTACCAAGGACGGATTCATTATATATGCAAGATTACCAAACAAAGCGTTGTTCAAATCTGCACCAGTTTCCATCGCTACAATCTGAGCCCATGTCATATCGCCTTTGATCGTTTTGCTAATATTGGCTTCCTGAAACATCCCATCTGGCACATTATCCGCATGCACTTCCTTTCCAAACGCAGTCTGCTCAATTTTCTGCGCGATAGCTATTGCCATCAACTGACGGATAAGTCCTTCGACACTACGGTTCTCTTGAATCAGTAATTGTTTGGAAAGATCTACGTATGCCGTCAGACGTTTTGGAGTGAATAAATTTCCCTTTTTGAACGTTCCTGCACCATCCTTGGCCTCTGCATTTTCTCCTTCCCAAAATACATTTGTAGCGGAATGTTCTGGCCAATAGATGTTTCCAACCAGCCCGGTCATCATACGGACTCCCGCTTGAGACAATACGAGGTTGGATTCCAAGGGAAGAAGTAATTCTTGCTGCTCTTCATCAATTACTACCCCTGTAGTTTTTTCCGTGCCAGCCGTATATGCGGCACGCTTTGCATAGCTCATAGGAATGATCAACTCACCGCTATTTTCAGCCGTTGCCGCCACAGAACGATGAAGTTTTGTCGCTTCCTCGATAACAGCCGCCTCGCTATCCCTTTGCTCGGTTTTATTCATTTGCGCAAGGATGGCACGGCGAAGAGAAAACTGTTTATTCGTGGACTCCATGCGTCTTGCAGGTGCCTGACGATTTTCTGTTTCCTTCTCATCTATTTCCAGATTGATTTCCGCCATACGGGTTTGATTTCTTCCCAATTCTTCGTTCTCTTCGGCTGTGAACTGACGCTTTTCTCCCTTTGCCGCCTCAATGATTGATCTAGAACGACTTTGTAACTGTTTTTTTTCGTCCTTTAATTCTGTGATACTTTTTTCTTTTGCCATAAAATTAAATATTTAATGATTTCTCAATATTTTGATAATATTCTTCTGGTATGGTTGCCTTTTTACGCAATTCTTCTTCTGCAATCTCTTTGCCGCGCATATAAACAGAAGTCTTGCTGTATGCGGCATTATATACAGGAGAAACATCATACAAATTCCCGATCTTAGAAACTGTACGCTTCCAAGTTCCATCGTTTTTTTTCTCCCATGTATCCTTTTCAACATCAAAACAGAAAGAACTGGCTGATATCTCCCCTCTTCTTATGTTTTCTAACAATTCATCACCTAACGCTGTCTTTGGGGCTTCAAAACGATATTTTAACCCTTTTTCATCCACATTTAAAGAAAGAGACCCACTTCCATTATTGCTTCTAGCCAAAATACCCCGGCTTTGGGAATGATTCAAAAGCGCAAAAACATCGCTCTTCTCTAATACACCGTCCAAAGCACCCCGTTCTATAACTTCTTCAAAATATAATCCGTCCGATGGCGTATTAAAAAGAATGGCATACCCCTCAACTGTACGTTTTTCTTTGCTTTCCCCGGTCACTTGAACCTGATAGGCTGTATTCCTTATCTCTCTTTTTTCGTCCATTTTTATACTCTTTTACCGACTAACCATTTTTTTGTATGACAAAAATTTATTTTTTATTCTTTGCCTACCGTTTTTCATTTATAACAGGATTTTCTTCAACTCTCTGCACAACCGCATTGCTTAATGTTTGCATATTAGACTGCACGAAGGCGTTATCTCCGCCTTCCAAACGCGAATATCCCAATTCGCGTCGCGTTTCATTTGGTGTTATACCAGCTATATAAGACATCTCTTTATAAAACGATGCCTGAGCCGCCTTATCAGTACGCAAGATGGCAGAAGTATCAAATTCTGCAATAATTCGTCCTCTTTCCGAAGGAAGAAATATTTTTCTATTAATTTCCTGTTCTATCTTCGTTATAACAGCCAATACCGTATCTGTCAAATACTGAAGCTGGGTAGCCTCAACCGTTGAATAGCTTGATTTGGACAAATCGAACACCTTTACAGGAGAAACAGAAAAGAAACGGCACATATCAACCACATTAAACATGCGGCTTTCAATAAATTGGCTATCTTTCGGACTGATAGAGATAGGTTGATACTTCATATTCCCCTCTAATATGGCTATTCCATTTGGATGGCCATTCATAGGGTTGGTGCGTTCTTCCCACGTCTGATAAATCTGGTCCTTTTGTTTGCTGTCCAATCTGGCACCTTCAACCGTCAATATACCGGCTACACTGGCTCCACTTTTGAAAAAACCTGCCGCGTGCTCTTCTGTAGACGTAGATATATCAATTGTCTGTCTGGCATGTTCCAAAGTAGAAACACCAATTATACCATCATAAGAAAAATTAAGTACGTGAAACATATCCCGCGGTTCTACAAGCTCCTTGAATCCTACCACCTGATAACGCTTTCGCATAATTCCCTTCTTATCCTGTATCCATACAATGCTTACCTGACCAGAAGGAATATAAATCAACTGTGTTACATTTAGATCCTTGTCTCTTTCAATATATGCATATCCGTTCCCTGTAAGCAATACTGAAGCCATAATCGTTTTAAAAAACACATACCGTGTCATATCCTCATTCGGCTCCATATCCAAAATGTAATAAGCCGGGTGGTTTTTAGCCTCCTTCTTAAAACCATCCTTATCCAGTTCGTAAGTCTTCAACGGCAATACAGCAACACTATCCGAAATCAAATCAACACAACGATACACTGTAGAAAGAAGCATAGGTTTGCTTCTGCTGGCTAGTATCTGCCTTCCCCCGGTATAACTCCATGCAGTTACACGGGAAGTCTCCACTTTTGACGCTTTTCTAATTTCTAATCCAAAAACTTTCATTTGCTCGATTTTATCAGCTAACCTTTTTTTTGTCATACAAAAAGGTGTTTTATTCATCACGAACAAAACACCCCTCCCTGTAACAGTAATTATATTATGAATAAAGTTTTAAAGTGCCTTACATGGGTAATACATCAGGATGTCTCTGATAATATATCTTCGTCAACGCCTGCTTCAGTTCCTGATAGTTTTTGATGAAACCAAGCTCAATCCATTGGGCTATCTGTTGTTCCAACTCGTACATCTCACGTATCTTAGCCTCATCACCAATCTTATTACGCATTTCTGATTCATGTTTGCCATACACAATGATATTGAGTGATTTTGCTAAATCCTTAACCTTCTGCTTGAATACATCCTTCGGAAGTATAGAACAAACAGCCGCACACATTTTAGGATACGCATCACCGGCAAGATTCCTGTATTGAATCATCTCATCATATACGAAGCGTATTACCTTTACTTCAAAACGAGGATTAATCCACATTGCGAATTTTGTAAATAAGAAAGGATGCATCCATACCTCTTCTTTAGGTCTTCCAGCTTTACCTTTTTCTTTAACCTTACTTTTCTTAACTACTTGATTATCAATTTTAGGGCAATTTTGCCCTAAACCTACCTCATTAGCTTCTGCTATTAAGGCTTCAACAAACTTACATGTACTCACTGAATTTAAGAACACATCCATCTTGCGTTGTTCCTGTCCTGATAAGTTCCATTGCCGCAACAATTCTCCAGCATCGAAATATCCGTCTTTTGTTCTCTGACTAACTGTAAATTCACCCATTGGGCGAATCATGATTTGATTGGTCTTCATAATTTTTAAATTTGATTATACCACTAACCAAAATTTTGTATGACAAAAACAGAAAAAAAGAAGACTATTCTCACGAACCATCTTCTTTACATATTAATGAAAACAAACCAAATCTCATTATAAACCTTATAAATGTATGACAAACTAATAAAATTCTCCATATCTCGGAGACATCAGATAAACGCCTAACGCCTCAAGCATGGCTATCACCCCATCAATCTTCTTTTCTTCGAACTGCTTACTTGGCTTTGTATTTCCGTTCCTGTCCCTTGCCATAACCACATTCCTAAAACAATGGCGGTTTATCACATTATTATCAATTATCGCCTTTCCCGAAAGCATCAGGCGTTCCATTTCTTTTGTCGGTCGATTAAAATTACCTAAAGCCTGACTGAACTCCTGCATAGGCAATGCCTTCTCCTGTGCGTTTATCACAAACTGGGTTGCATTCCATGCATCATAGGCAATCTTTTGAATATAAACCCTATCCCTTATATCAAGTATATCGTTCAATATATAGTCGTAATCCGTCACATTACCCGGCGTGATTGTAATCAACCCCTTTCTTCTCCATTCCCCATAAAGCTCCTTGAATCTCTTTTCTTGCAAAGCCATTTCGGGAAGGTAATATTTCACTTTAAAATAATATTTTTCCGCCGTTGGGAACATGAATGCCGCACAAGTCAAGTCACTTGTACTGGAAAGGTCAATCCCCATATAACAATCCATATCCCTAAATTTTTCAAAATCCACATCAGAGGAAGAATCAAGTATATAATGTTCTGGAATCCATACCGTCTCAGCATCACACCACATATTTATATTCTTCGTTTTTATACCAACCTCTTCTGATGGAGAATTAATGGCTTTCTGAACCTGTTCACGTAAATATTTAGTTTTAACCGTAACACCTAAATTCGGATTACTTTTCCCCCACACAGCCTCATCTTTCCAATTATCACCTTCATCCAATGAATAAATCAAAGCAAATATCGTATCGTCTGTTTTCAATCCCTTAAGAATCTCAGTGCACATTTCCCGATACTGATAGCAAGGACCAAGTTTATCAAAACCTGCCGTAGTGATAATAATTCCCATTGGATCATCACGCATACCCTGTCCGGACTGAAGCACATCTTTCAAACCCGAATTCTTAGCTGCATGATACTCATCCAAAAGAAACATTGACGGATTGGGACCGTCCAGTTTTGAAGAATCAGCAGCCAGAACCTTCATAAAAGATAAAGTTCTATCAAAATTTATTTGGTCTCTAAATGATTCTAGATATTTGTGCTTCGGATCAAGACCAGATACAAAGTTACGACACATTGTAAAACTAACCTTCGCCTGATCCTTGGAATTAGCAGCTAGATAGACCTCTGCATTAGCCTCACCGTCTGCTATTAAATGATACAGGCAAAGAGCCGCAGCAAAAGCAGATTTCCCATTCTTCCTGGCCATTTCTATATAAACAAAAGATGTAAGACGGTTCCATGTCCCGTCTTCATCCTTTTTATAAAACCCATAAATATTAGCTACCGCAAATTCTTGCCACGGAAGCAAAACAAACGGCTTCCCAGCGTGCCTACCAGTATAATGCCTCAACAATGCAATAAATTCAATGGCGTAATCTACTCTTTCCTCCCTGAATTCAACATCATCCCTTTCAAACAAACTATAAAAACGCTCTACAGCCAGTTTGATATATTCTCCTACTAATACTTTCCCATCACGCACATCCGCGGCATACTGATAGTATTTCTTCATCGCTTAGATTTTGAACCCTTTCTGATAAATTCTTCCAAAGGAGATTCCTCATCATTGTCAGACTTCATCGCTTTTATAGTTCCACGACTTTTTATAGTAAGACCGTATTCGGTCATTATCTTCATTACTTGCGCATAATTCTTGGTCGCTATGTTCTGAGCAGGATTAGCGGCCTTCTCATACTTGATCATTATTACGGGGCCTTCCTCTAATAATAATTTGGTCGCTTGTAAATACATCTCATAACTCGTAGCCAACATCCTTAATGCACCAATATCTATATTCTGAATTGCCTTTCTCGCATTCAACTCCTTTACTACATCTTTCATAAATTTCTGTGTTTCCGATGAGAGATGCTCTGGCATTATAAATTTTACCATATTACTTTTTTTATAAAACCGTTATTTTGTCATACGTCATTTTTTAACTGTTAATATTTTAACAAATTCAAAATTTGAAAAAGTTCCGTGCGTGTGAAGAAGGGTGGGGCGAGGTTGGGAAGATCGTTTTCTAGAAAAAATCCCCCCCCTATCTTCTTCCTCGTCTTGCTACATCCTTCTTTATCTCATTATTGTTGTGGATACGTTGATGACATCTCTTGCATAAACTCATAAGGTTGTCATAATCGTATGCGAGTCTTTTCCTTTCATTTATATCATCTACTCCCATGAAAGATACAATATGATGTATATCTTCTGCCGGGACAGTATTGCCATCCTTTAAACACAATTCACATAAAGGATTATTAATCAATTTCCATTCACGCAATCTACGCCATCTCTCAGAATCATATATCTTTCTACGCTCCTGATTATACATATTATTCGTCTTGGGAATCATTTTCTTTACTTTTTCTATAGTCGGCATAAGGTATCTCTTTTAACAATTTATTATCATTTATAGTTTGAAATTCAATCATCTTAAAACGATAATGAAAGTATTCCACTAACTCCTTATCTGTATTAATAGCGGATGCTCTCTTATCTTGTGATACATAAAGGACTGTATCTTGAAATATATCTTCATAACTTTTTGAACAGAAACAGCCATAACTACGATACCCGCATAGCTCTTTCAGCTTTGAATAATTACGCTCAATCATAGCCATAATCCTTTTATTAATCTTTCCTGTCTTTATTCTTCTCATTGTTGATTCTCCAATTTCCCGATTTATCAATCAGTTCCTCCACGCATCGCATTATCATACCTCTAACTATCACAGAAGTATTCGTCCCTGTAATATCAGATAATTCACTTAATAGCATAGATGTTCGGTCATCCACCCTAATTACTAATCTTCTATTTTTACCCATATTCTATACTATTTGAATTAAATAATTGCACAATCACATGTTTCAATCTAGACTTATCCCTCATAATTCACCTCCTTTTTTAATATTGATTGTAATGGATCAAAACTCGCATTTACTTGTTGTACTCCATCTATAGTATCTGCTATATTTGTGCACTCTATACTACTCACAGCATTCGATATTTCTTCTTCATTCATAATGTCCATATCTAATCTCCTTTCTCTTTAATCCGTTCCAGTACATCTCTGTTGGCTTCGAGTATATCATCAAAAGACGGGATGGACATCCACATGTCACACTCGTAGCCGTTCCAATCCTCAAATTCAAATCCTCCGTCTGTCGCAACGTATGGCGATCTCCCGGATGAAACAACGATATAGCCACTAACAATCGCTCCATTTGATACCATTCTGCAAAGGACAAGCTTGTTTGGCTCCGGCAACCGTTCATTAACACTTATCCAAGGAGATTGCTTTGACTGCCATCTGGCTCCTTCTTTAAATCCTATTCTAAAACAAGTTATTTTATCCCAGTCAGGATGTACGCCTCCAATTTCATTTGCGACTTCTTCCAATGTCTGTTTCATATCTCTCCTTTCCACCTATCCTAGCAGCATATACATTGCTACTAGGAATAGATAATAAATTGTTGTTTTACTCATTCCTTTCTTGTTTTGAGCTTTTCAGACTACATCATTAATACTAATTTCTCCTTTCAATACTCGTTCTACCTGTCTGTCGATTATCTCTTGAAACTCTATCTGGCAGATAAGCGAGCAATCCGGTATAATCTCTTCTACTGGGTCGCCCCGCCACGTTGGTAGTTCATCAAGGAAGATACGACCGTCTTTATCCTTTAGGCAGGTAGCTCCAACATCACGCTCAATCTGCGCCATTCGAGCAAATACTTCCGGAAAGTCCTTCCGGATTTTATTCCAGTATCCCATTCCACCTTTGACACAACCGATACAATTATTGTTATTGTAACCCATCTTGTACATGGCAGGGATTTCAATGCCAGCTTTCCAAAGCATTCCCATTGCATCTTGCTTGGTTATCTGTCGCTCGATAAGTGGGAACAACGGCTTTGTATCAGGATATTGCTGTTTAAAGCGGACAGCACGGTTTATTTCTTTCGGGTCAAAGTCGAATCCCCAGACTTGACCGTCCCAATTTCCCAACTCTTTTTCCAGCTTGTAACGGACTTGTTTCTTTAATTCGAATGTGCAAGCTGCACCAGTAGGACCATTAATAAATCTTTTCTTAGCCAACACATCCTCTACGTTAAGATACTTATCGCTGCGAATGGTATGAATTGGCCGCCCGTACCATCTCTCGCAATCTGAGATAAATCGGACATTATCTGGATGCCCGGAACCTGTTTCGATATAATAGAGTTGTACATCGTTATACAAGTTCAATGCTATCTTACAAGCTACTGCGGATGTTACACCGCAAGAAAACCATGCTATTATCATTTGATTCCTTTCTAATCAGTTTTACTTTAAATACTTATCTATATAATACTCACGAGATTTGCATTTTACAATATGATAATCTATCTGATATGTATTACATGTTAAAGAGTTCTTGAAAGCAATTTCTTTGTTTGGATACACCATATCAATACATGTTTTTGGGAATGGATGTCCTTTTATCCATTCTTCAATATCATCATACCACTTGGGTATAAGGGCATGAGGTTCAATGATGTTCATGCTTATTCCCATGAGTTTATTTTTTCTTTTATTCAGTATGTCAATTCTATGATAGTAAGAACTAAGCTGATGGTCGATGTCGTTTCGGATACGTTCTATACGTTCTGTTTTACTCATTTCTTTCCTGTTTTACGCTAATTCTACAATAGTAAATTCAACTAATTCAGAGGGAAAAATATCAAGAGTTCGCTTTTTACCTTCAGGTAAAACTGAAACTCTTGCATTACCTAAATATTGAAATATACATTGTTGATATCGGTTAAGAACCTTAAATCGCTTTCCATTCTTCTCAATCACCATTCCTTTACTAACAGGTCTTCCTGTTGAATCAACCAACCATTTATCCAGAAAAGATTCCTCCAATTGAGCAATTTTTTGTTTAAGCGGAGCAATCTGTTTTTTATAAGCATCTTCAAAAACTTTAATTTCTAAATAAATAGCTTGTACATCTTTCGTGAGTTGTTCAGCATCTGCAATGCGGTTGCTGTATTTATCATCTGATTCTTTCATTTCTATATCGTTTTAAATCGAATACCAAGCCAAATGTCCGTAGGCGGATTCTGACATGCTTCCATATTCGTTTACATGGTCAACAAAATCCTCCAAAGGAACGGCATCTATCTCATTTCTTGCTTTGACAATGAGAGCACCACCAGTGATACTTACCTGAACGGTATCCCAGGAAACGTACTTCTGGCATTCTTTGGTCAATTCACTTTCTATTACTGCCAGTCGAGCAAAGGTGGAGTTATATTCTCCAGCCAGTTTTTCTATCTTATTCATATATCTCTAATTTTGAATTATTTTTTTATAACTACCGCCATTGTACTAATAGAAGTGCCACTCT